>Ga0316224_1000178_pt1 | contig 99729 bp, 85 predicted proteins | sample TBH18013metaG_FD_206254 | JGI IMG/M metagenome (GOLD analysis project Ga0316224, IMG submission 206254) | Freshwater microbial communities from Trout Bog Lake, Wisconsin, USA - TBH18013 | ecosystem: Environmental > Aquatic > Freshwater > Lake > Hypolimnion/Profundal zone | place: USA: Wisconsin...
AAGAACCTGTATAGCTCTTCTTAGGACTAACAGAATTCAATGTATAGGTATTATAGGATTTACTCACAAATCTGTATAGCTATTTCAGGACGGGTCAAAAATTGGTTTTTGAAAAAACAGGGTTTACACAGGGTTTACACTTTTTCAAAAACTTACATGTTATTTAATTGTAAATCAGACATTTATAAAAACACAGGGTTTACACAATTAGTACTTTTTTGCTAAGCAATTAAGTGTTTTTAATTGGGGGCTGCCTGGCTTTATCGCTTTATTTACGATGGGCTATACCCATCGCAGACATATTTTACCCTTTCAGGGCTGAAAAATACTAACAGCCCTGAAAGGGCGCGATATGCCAACGCGGGGCAAAGTCCTGCGTTTAACATCCCCCAGCCCTGAAAGGGTGTAATATGTCCGCATAGGGCGAAGCCCTATGAAAAAGATAGTACTTTCTGCTTAGCCCTGAAGGGGCGCGATATCGAATTGCCGCTATGCTGTGCCGCTCTTTATGTCCCTTCATCTATAGTTGTTTACATTCAATGGACTACGCTGGGTAAGCCTTAAATTATTTTCTATACATGACACTTTTATCATGTATAGAAAAATGCGGTTTTGTATATATGACACAATTGTCATATATAGATTTTGGCAATTTTCTATACGTGACACTATAATAAACTTACATTTCCTAAAAAACGGTGCTGCCGCGAGTTTGTAACTCGTGGTTTTACATGGTTGCGGTTTTCAACCGCGCCAAACAAGGGCAGGGCCAAACTAAGGTGCCGACTTAACTGTAGTTTAACAGAAACACCGTGCAGTTAAAAACTGCAGACAGCGCATACCACGAGTTACGCTGCGCTAAACTCGCGGGAGCGGGGGCGGGGAATTTCTAATGAATATCTGTACTTTCTCCCCAATGGGCTAATACTTTGTGAGCATTTGCTATAATTTGTTCTTCCAATGATGACTGCTTTGGATAAGGCAAGGCTTTGGCGATTGCCTCTTTGGCCGCATTAATTGCTTTTTCTTTATCACATACTAAATATGTATAAAACACGCTAATGTTGGAGAGTAGGGTAACAATTTCGGGCTCGAAGTTATTTGAAGGGACTTCAGAATATTTAGCTAACAGTTTCAAGGCTTGTCCATACGTGTTGCCAACAGCTTCAAATTGGATTGTTTCACGTTGTATATTGGCAATGTTGTTTAATGAAATCAAAACGTCACGTCGGTAACTAACGGGGTCAGAGTTCGCAAGGCTTTTATATAAAGATAATGCTTCAGTGTAATTGACTTCTGCTTTATCGAAGACTCCATTTACTTTCTGTAAAAGTGCAAGACTGCTTTGCGTGCGTGCTACATTAGACAAATGAACATTTGGATTACCTTTTGCAAGTAATTGAAATTTCTCTAATGCTTCTTCAAAAAAGATTTCCGCCGCTTCAAATTCATCTTTTTCTTTTAGTAATTCTGCAATGTTCCAAATGGTCGCAGCAACATGTGGTAAATAGACATCAGGGTTATTTTCTGCTAAAATTCTGAAGATGGTCAATGCTTCTCGAAAATTCGTTTTTGCGCCACCATAGTCTTTTTGCTTACTTTGTAAACGGGCGAGGCTGTACAGCGTATCACCGACATCGGCAATGTAAGCTTGCTTGTTGGCTTTAGCTAATTTTCGTCTCATATCCAAGGCGCTTTGGAAACTTATTTTCGCTTTTTCAACTTCATTTTTGTCTTCTTGTAAATCCCCTATGTTATGGTATATCTCAGAAACAACGCTGAAATATGCATCAGAAGGTAGCTTGTTTGTTTCTTGGATTGTTGCTAAGGCTTCACAATAGGTAGTTTCTGCCTTATCCAGTTCATTGCGCCGTATTTGTAGTGAAGCGATGGTTTTAAACACTCCTACAAAGTCCGTCAAATAAAAATTTGGATTAGTTTCGACCAGCTTGCGATATATTTTAAGTGATTCGTCGCTATTCAGTTCGGCGTTCTCAAAATCATTTTTTTCAATTTGTAATAACGCCAAATTATTCAAAACCCTAGCAACATCTGGCGAATATGTCTGCGGGTTAGTTTCAGCAAGTTTACGCCATATTTTCAAGGCAGCATGAGAATAGGATTCTGCCGTATCAAATTCTTTTTTTAGGAGATGTAAATTCGCCAGATTTAACAAAATTCCTGCAACAAAGGGTAATTGGTTGTCATAAGGTAAGTGGTTGTCAATGTTCAATTTTATCACCATCTCATAAATTCTCAACGCTGATTTGTAATTGACTTCCGCGCTATTAAATCGGTTTTTTTTTGTTTGCAAATTGGCAAGATTGACACGCAGCCCGGCCACATTGGGGCGATAAATATCATTAGGGTACATAATAGGATTGGCATTAGCGAGTTGCTTGCGTATACTTAGGGCTTCTTGGAAATTTACTTCGGCCTTATCAAACTCATCTAAGCTCATTTGTAAAGTAGCCAGACTGTTGCATGATTCAGCAAGATCCGAAAGGCTAATCTCTGATCCGCTTTCAGCCAGTTTTCTCCGTGTATTTATTGAATCCAGGAGACTAGCTTCAGCTAAATCAAAATCTTTAGACTCAATGTATAAATTACCAAGATTGTTTAATGTCAGTGCTCGCTGATACTCGTTTTTTGAAACCTCAAGGGCTTGTTTAGTACAGTATTCCGCTTTTTGGTAATCTTTTAAAAATTCAAAAAAATTCCCAGCTGCTATAAAAACTCTCCATTCCGGGGAAACTGAAACTGCTTTTTCAAAACTTTTCTCAGCATTTTTAAAGTCAAACTTCAGCTGCAAAATTTTAGCACGAAGTAAAAAACTGTTAGCTAAATCCCTCCTCTTGCTTTTTGCTTCTTGCTCATGTTGTTCAATCTTGTTTAAGTCTTGTTGTAAACGCAGTTCGTTCAGTAGTTCAAGGGCTTCGTCAAGTTTGGCAGACATAAATAAATTGAACGCCTGTTGATACAATTCGCCGCTTTCTGCAATATCCATTTTTGAGAAATCCTGCACCATTTTCTCAATCTGTGCGGCTAGCGCTGCTTTTTCGTTTAGTGCTTGTTGGTAGTCCGCTGAAAGACATTTTATTTTTTCATTGCTTAGCGATTGTATAGTTTCTTTGTCGTCTAACGTTCTTTTCAGTCTATTTATGAGTTCGTCCTTATCCTTTGTAAACGGTTTAATAAATTCTTCAAGTGTTTGCGTATTAGTGGTGCCATCAGCGCCCTGCAGCACAATATTGTAATTACCTGTAACGCTGATTTTATTAATTTTCATTAAGATTGCTTCACTTTATTGCCTTTGCCATTTATATCAGCACGGTTGTTTGCAGGCGAACCTTTGGCACCACTGCCCTGCTCGAGTTCATTGTCATCGCCATTTATTTTCGCTTTATTTTTTCTCGTCTTATTTCCAGCTGTCAATTTCATTCCTAAAAAGCTCGCTTTGATCTTATCTTTTAGTATAACACCTAAAATGATAGCTACGGCAAGAATGGCATAGATGATGTATTTGTAATCCATATCAATGAGATTAGGTTTCTACTAAGATAAGGCAATATTGGTATACTGTGAACTTTTAATAGGGTTAATCATTTGGCCGAACCCCCGCCCGTTCAAGTGTCCACACTTGAATGACTCTTGTAGGGAGCGTCCACGCTCCCGGTGATGACGGGATTTGTTTGTAAGACGGCCCCCTGAGCTGTGACGTGAGCGTGGACGCTCACAATTTTATATGTTCAAGTGTGGACACTTGAACAGGCGGGAGTTTTTAAAAGAAAATTATTTTTATTACTTTTAAACATGAAAACCTTACACAAAACCCTACTGACTTTAATTATAACCATTTTCGCTCTTTCTGCTTCGGCCCAAGATCAAAATGATGCAAAATCGCTTGTTAAACAAGGTGTAACGCTGAACGACAATGGTAAATATACCGAAGCAATTACCAAATATAATGAAGCGTTAAAGCTTGATTCGGTTTATGAAAATGCTTATTACGAATTGTCGTATACGTTATTTACTTCCGGAAGAGGAATTGAAGCCATTCCATACCTTGAAAAGCTATTAAAATTAAACCCAAAAACGGCTGGTGCTTATGATCTGTTGGGAAGCATCTATGATGATAATAAACAACCGGAAAAAGCACTTGAGTATTATACAAAAGGAATAACTATTAATCCCGATTATCAAAGATTACATTTCAACTTAGCTATAACATATTATAAAATGGCTAAATACGCAGAATCCGAAAAATATGCAATTGAGGCCATTAAGCTTGATCCAAAACACGCGAGTAGTCAGCGGATTTATGCAATGGCAACATACAAGTTGCAAAAAAGAGGCTGCTCTTTACTTGCATGGTCCAGTTTTATTTTGCTTGAGCCACAGACGAAAAGATCGACCGAAGCTTATAAATATATCAAGACTATTGTAAATTATGGCATTAAACAAACCGGCGAAAAAAGTGTGACTATTAACATCTCGGATTCTGACCTTGGCTCCGGGAACCTTTTAATGCCAATGGCAGTGACAACTGCAACGGATAGTAATTCAACTGGCGGCAAGAAGAATTTGACAAGTGTAGATTCCCTGGCATTACAGTTAACTTCTCTTTTTAAAATATCAACCACAATAACAGGCGATAAAGAAAACTCTTTTGTTACAAACTATTTTGCTAAATACTTTGAACAGTTAGGGAACTCTGACAATATGCCAACCTTTGCCCGGTTGGTTAGTTTAACTGCCTATAAAGACGAAAACCTGCAATGGTTTAAAGATAATGATGATAAGCTAAAGGCCCTGAATAACTGGGTGGCAAACACCAAAAGGGAGTTTTAAACAAAATTCAGCATGAATAAAAAACAAATTTTAGAGCTTTCATTGCTGATAATCCTGCTAATTTCTGGTGCATGCACAGTTTTTAATGTGCCATATTCTAAATGGGCCGTTGCACTCAGCGGGTTTCTTCTTGCGTCGCTTTATTTCTACCTGGCATTTTGGCTATATGCCGAATATTCAATATCCTTAATCAACAGAATTGTTGCCGGACTCTTATTCAGTGCAAATATTGTCGCTTGGGCGTTTTGTTTCCTGAATTGGCATGGTTGGCAACCCTATTGTATTATTAGTTACATAGGATTGGGAATAATAGCGATTCTATGTTTTTTTAACAACAAAAAACCAGATTATAAACAGCTATTATATAGGAGCTTTTTCTTCATAAGCATCCTTTCCGTGGTGTACTGCTACAGATTTTTTTTAGCTTGATTTCAAATTGACATCTGATCATCCTCACTATATGAATAATTTGTATGCACGGAAAAAACGACAGATAGGAAGTTTTAAAGGGTTTTTTCTGCTTTTAGAGATGAAACCCTTACTCACACCTCTATTGTTAATATTCTTGATTCCCGCTTTTGGACAAAACAAACCGGGCCAAACTTTAGAAAATCAAGGGGATAAAGTTTGTGAAATAATTGCCCGTTTACCTGAAGTAATAAAAGCTGATAATTATTGCAAAAAGCTATCAAATGGCAAAAGGCATCTTGTCACCCTTGTCGGAAGTTATCCGACTGGTGGTCAAAATAGCTATATGATAAAAGTTGCTGAAGATAACGGATCATCACTTCATTCCTGGTTTTTATTTGTCTATGAGCCAGATACGAAACGAATTGAGTTTTATGATCCGGTAAAAGACAAATATATCTCCTTAAAAAAATGGCAAAAGAATTATAAGGCTTACATTTAACGGCTCAAGCTTACGAAATTTTTGAAACTCTTAATATGTGCGCAGCGAAACCTATCCTGATTTTTCTGTTTATAGCCGTTAGCTTAGGTTGCAATCAACGACCGAAAACCAGTCCACATCAATCTGTTTATCTATTTAAGGATAAAGATGGGTTGTACCGTTACGACTTTGAAAATCAGAAAGAGACACTGGTTTTAAAAGCTGGGAAGGATCAGGTTTTTTTGGATGAACCCTGCCAGGTTTTTGGAGATACATTGACAATTGGGTTTAAAGGCGGGTTTCCCCCAAATAGGGGTACAAGTAATTATGAAAAGGAAATTTATTATAACACTTACTACAATGTTGATTTAAGAACCGGACGGCATTGGATTTCAGAAAAAATATTCTATGAAATAATGATGCAGGCAGGAAATATAAAATTGATTACCAAATTTTTTGCACCGAATGGCAAGATGACTTTGGTGAAAGATACGTTGATGAAGTTTAAATCCGAGGAAAGTTCTTACAAGGGGGCGGTCTTTAATACCGGGGGATCGCGCTTTTTTTCGAAATCTACAGTCGGCGATAAAACCGTGTATTCACTTCGTGGCAACATTTATCTTGCTGAAGGGGGTGATACCACTTTACTGGTAAAATTTGAAGGTCAATTTGATCCGAAATTTGGCAGTGGTTATCTTTTACCCAAATTGGATCCGATGGGGAGTTACGTATTATTTGTTTACGCACCTGGCGCCTTCCATTTTTTTGAACGCGAATCGTTGAAAAGAATTGACTTAAAGAGCAGGAAGGTGACAACTGTTCTCTATGGAGCATTCACAGGAATGACTTTCTCAAATGATGGCAACTTTCTACTTTTCAGACGTAACGAAAGGGAAGGGGCGAATGACACATGGCTGAGCGATATTTTTATTTTGGATTTGCATAAAAGTGAGCAACATAAAATCGGCAATGCCTATTCGGCCCAATGGTCAAAATAATCTCAATTTTTTATACCGCTGACGCTAGTTTTTGGCAAACAGCACTACCGCGAAAGAATCATAAAGCGTATATTTAACTTTGACCAAAGGGTACAATAATAACTATATGTAGCCTGTTGTTAATTATCATTCCAAACAATAATCTTTCCGACATTCGGACTTTCTGTCTTCGCACTAAAACCCTAAATTTGCGCGTCAAAAAAACACAAATACCATGAGTTTCAGAACCGAACACGATACCATGGGCGAGGTACAGGTACCAGCCGATAAATACTGGGGAGCCCAAACAGAACGTTCACGCAATAACTTTAAAATTGGCCCCGAGGCTTCTATGCCAAAGGAAATTATTGCCGCATTTGCTTATCTTAAAAAAGCCGCTGCTTATACCAATACGGATTGCGGCGTTCTGCCTGCCGAAAAACGCGACCAGATTGCTCAGGTCTGCGATGAGATTCTTGAAGGTAAATTAGCCGGTGAATTTCCGCTGGTGATCTGGCAAACGGGCTCGGGCACACAATCAAACATGAATGTGAACGAGGTGGTGGCTAACCGCGCCCATGTATTACAGGGAAACAAACTGGGCGAGGGTAAAACTTTTATCCATCCGAATGATGATGTAAACAAATCACAATCATCCAACGACACCTACCCTACCGCCATGCACATCGCAGCCTATAAAATGGTGCATGACGTAACTATACCGGGTGTCGAGAAATTGCGCGATACCCTGAAAGCAAAAGTTGAAGCCTTTAAGGATGTAGTAAAGATTGGTCGTACCCACCTGATGGATGCCACCCCGCTTACTTTGGGACAGGAATTTTCGGGTTATGTATCGCAGCTTGACCACGGTTTAAAGGCATTAAAAAACACGCTTGATCACTTGTCGGAACTTGCACTTGGCGGCACCGCAGTTGGTACCGGCATAAACACCCCAAAAGGGTATGATGTTAAAGTAGCCGGATATATTGCTCAATTTACAGGTCTGCCCTTCCGCACTGCCGACAATAAATTTGAGGCCCTTGCCGCACACGATGCCATTGTTGAAACCCATGGCGCATTAAAACAAATTGCGGTATCCTTAATGAAAATAGCAAACGATATACGCATGCTGGCTTCCGGGCCACGGTCGGGTATTGGCGAAATTCATATTCCTGATAACGAACCGGGATCATCTATTATGCCGGGCAAGGTAAATCCTACCCAAAACGAAGCCGTTACTATGGTAGCGGCCCAGGTTATGGGTAATGATGTGGCCATTTCCATCGGCGGCTCCAACGGGCATTATGAACTGAACGTATTTAAACCGGTGATGGCGGCCAACTTTTTACAGTCGGCCCGTTTAATCGGCGATGCCTGTACTTCGTTTAATGATCATTGCGCCGTGGGTATTGAGCCAAACTATGCCGGTATTAAAAAGCATCTGGAAAACTCGCTGATGCTGGTTACCGCATTGAACCCGCATATCGGTTATGAAAATGCCGCCAAAATCGCCAAAAAAGCGTTGAAAGAAAACCTTTCCTTACGCGAAGCGGCATTAGGTTTAGGCCTGCTCACCAATGAGCAGTTTGACCAATGGGTACGCCCCGAAGATATGATTGGAAGTTTAAAATAGGCCTCACCCAACCCTCTCCTAAAGGAGAGGGCTTTTGAAAAATCGCTTTAATAAGTTTAGTTGATGCAAAAGACTTTTCGCCTCCCGATAATTATCGGGATACCTTTCTGCCTAAAGCTTTTCGCTTTCTGCTTTCTGCTTTCCGCTTTTTCCTGCAAATTCAACCCAAATATGCAAACACCCGGCGAAGGTTATCTGCAGGGCGAATGGCAGCAGGATTCTATCCCTAATCAAAAATCATTGCTGGATTATTCATTATATCACCTTAAATTTAGCTGTGATTCTTTTTATGTTTCGATCAAATCCTTCAGTAAAGTAAATACCGGGGCAGACTCTTGTATGAAATCAGGGCACTGGACCGAATATTGCAGGGGCATCTATCGGCAAATGCATGATACGCTGCATCTGAGGGGGCAGTTTTGCAATCCTGATTTTACAATAAAGGATGATAAAGGCTGTTTCCGCTCCGGCGATTATGAGGAGTTTTTCAAGGTCGGCAAAAAGTCAGATTCAGTGGTTCAATTTACCAGCACAACAAATGTTATCCCAATAAACGCGCATCTTATAAAAAGAACATCCTGTAGCCCAAAACCATTGTAGTATGAAGAACATTTTTTTAAGAAAACTGATCCTGATCATTGCGGTAATTTATTTGCCGCTGCAAAGTATAGCCTGGGGAACCGAAGGTCACCGTATTTGCGGGCAAATTGCTTACAGTTACTTAACCCCAAAAGCACGCCAGGCAATTGCGGCAATTTTAGGTAACGAATCGCTGGCCCTTGCCAGTAACTGGGCCGATTTTATAAAATCAGATCCCGCTTATAACTATTTATCGCCATGGCATTATATTGATTTTGATAAAGCCTACTCCTATCCCGAAATGGTTGAATTTTTAAATCATGATACCAATGTGGATGCTTATACCAAATTGCAATTCCTGATAGGTGAGTTAAAAAAGAAGGATTTGAGCAAGGAAAATAAACTCCTTTACCTGCGCATGCTGATCCACATTATTGAAGATGTACACCAGCCTATGCATACCGCTCATGCGGATGACAAAGGCGGTAATGACTTTAAGGTAAACTGGTTCAATAACCCGACTAATCTGCATTCTGTTTGGGATACGCAACTGATCGAATTCCAGCAGTTGAGCTATACCGAATATACTGCTGCCATAAACCACAGCACCTGGGCACAACGGACCGGATGGCAAAAAGCCCCTATCAGTCAGTGGCTATTTGAATCGAACCAGATTGCAGAAAAACTTTACACCGAAATAAAACCCGGCGACACCCTGAATTATAAATATAATTTCACCCATATTGATATTGTTAACCAGCAACTACTAAAAGCCGGTGTACGGCTTGCCGGGGTGCTGAACTCGATATTTGGTTGATTTTTTGTTGAAATGTTGGAAGGTTGTAAGGTTGTAAGGTTATTTTTAGAGACGATGAAAGTATCCTTATAACGTTCCAACGTCCAAGTTAACATTCCAACCTTACAACATTCCAACCTTACAACAACTAAAAATGAAAATCCTAATGGTATGCCTGGGCAACATCTGCCGTTCGCCACTGGCGGAGGGTGTTATGCAGCACCTGGTAAAAGAAAACGGACTCGACTGGCAGGTTGACTCCGCAGGCACCGGCGATTGGCACGTAGGGCAGGGTCCCGACCGGCGCTCAACAAATACGGCCCGCAGACATGGCATTGATATCAGCAGGCAAGTATGCCGCCTGTTCAGGATTAGCGATTTTGACACTTTCGATGTCATTTTTGTGATGGACAGGAATAACCTCAGCGATATACTGGCTATGGCGCGAAACGAGGTGGATGTGAAGAAAGTGAAACTATTATTAGGCGATAAAATTGTTCCTGACCCTTACTTTGATGATGCGCAGTTCGAGCCGGTTTTTAAAATGATTGAAGAAGGGTGTGGGGAGATAATTAAAAGTCTCACTTGGGCCTGATTTCTTCAAGTCCTCTCCTTTGGAGAGGATTTAGGTGAGGCATTGACAATCCTAAAAAACGTCAAATCGGCGCCATGCCAAAAAATGTTTCCATCTCTTTGCAGACCGGCTTTCAGCAGCACATTTTGGGACGCTATATTTTCGGGATTTGTACAGGCGCATATCTCTGTGAGACCTTTGTCTTCAAAACCATAAAATATTAGCGCCCGCGAAAGTTCGGTTGCAAGTCCTTTGCCCCAGTGTTTTGCGGTTAGCACATAACCCAGCTCTATGCGTGTTGGGTCCGAGTCGGCAGGTTTCAGGATGCAAACCCCTATAAAATCGTTATCAGCCGGATTAAATACACCCCAACGCCCCAGGCCGGTGCCATCCTCATATTGTTTAATCGCCTCGGCAAATTGTTTCCGCACATCATCGTCGCTACGTTTATTAACGTATTGGGTCACACGGTCATCCCGGTACAATTCAAGCAGCAATATTTCTTCTTCAGGAACAAATTCACGAATGATAAGGCGGGGCGTTTGTACGATAATGTTCATGGGGCAAATTTAACACGATTTCAGGATTTTTCGAGATAGTCAGGATTTTAATTTGCACGCTATTAATCCTGATCATCGTTAAAAATCCTGAAATCGTGTTACCTTTGCACTTATGGCATCCATCAAACCATCCGTACCAAAAGGCACCCGCGATTTTTCACCCACCGAAATGGTGAGGCGTAATTTTATTTTTGATACCATTAAAAGCGTTTTTCGCAAATATGGCTACCAGCAGATTGAAACGCCGACGATGGAAAACCTATCAACTTTAACAGGTAAATATGGTGATGAAGGTGATAAACTGATATTTAAGGTACTGGATAGCGGAGAATTTATAGAAAAAACAAATAGTTATAAAAAGATAGAAAGTGACGAATTGTTTAAAAAACTCGACTTGTTGTATGATTACGATCTGCTTTCAGAACATGCCTCATTATTTCAAAAACCAATTGGTGACACTTTAAAAATGATTTCCGATGAATTTAAGGAAGATGCAATAAAATATGTTAAAGGATTATTAAACACAAAAAACTTATCTCCCGAAATCTCTGAAAAAGCCCTCCGCTACGATCTAACTGTCCCCTTTGCCCGTTACGTTGTGCAACACCAAAACGAGATCACTTTCCCGTTCAAGCGTTTCCAGGTACAACCTGTTTGGCGTGCAGACAGGCCCCAAAAAGGCCGTTACCGCGAGTTTTACCAATGTGATGCTGATGTGGTTGGTTCCGATTCTTTATTGAACGAAGCTGAGTTTATCATGATCTATGACGAAGCTTTAAGCAAGCTTGGTCTGAAAGATTTCACCATAAAAATTAATAATAGAAAAATACTATCAGGAATTGCCGAGATTATAGATAAAGCTGATAACATCATTGATCTTACTGTTGCCATTGATAAGCTCGACAAAATAGGGCTCGACGGAGTGATAAAAGAACTGATGGACCGTGGTTTTACGGCAGATGATATTGAAAAAATAAAGCCCGTTATCTTACTCGAAGGTTCAAATGCCGAAAAGCTGGAAAGCTTACGGCTTGCCCTCATCAATTCAGATACCGGCTTAAAAGGCTGCGAAGAAATTGAAACCGTATTAAACTATATTGCCAGCTGCAAACTGCAAACCGCAAACTTAGAACTCGACATCACCCTTGCCCGCGGACTAAACTACTACACCGGCGCCATCTTCGAAGTAAAAACCAACGAAGTGGCTATGGGCAGTATCGGCGGCGGCGGCAGGTATGATGACCTTACCGGGATGTTCGGACTTAAAGGATTAACAGGTGTCGGCATCTCCTTTGGCGCTGATCGTATTTATGATGTGATGGAAGAGTTAAAACTGTTCCCGGCGGCAAGCAGCCAGTCCACCCAATTGCTTATTTGCTGTTTTGATAAGGAAGGCGAGAAATTCGCCCTGCCCATGTTGCAGGAACTTCGCCGCCAGGACATCAATGCTGAACTTTACCCGGCCGGGGCCAAACTAAAAAAACAACTCGATTACGCCAACAGTAAAAACATCCCTTTCACCATTATCATCGGCAGCGAAGAGATTGAAAGCGGCCTGCTCACCATAAAAAACATGGAAACCGGCGTACAGGAGAAAAGGACTGCGGAGCAGATTATCGGAACATTGGTAAGCCGAGCGGTTTGATTTTTAAGATCTTGATACAAGTTCATTAATCTTGTCAATCAACTAAAAAATCCTGAAAATCCTGTTCAGAAAGCTTCACCAAGCGCCACATACAATCCGCATTGTCTTGCTTCACCGGGGCGCTTTTCGCCGATGCCATAATCCATACGGATGCTCAGTCCTTTTTGCACGTCAAAAAAGTAACGCACCCCGCCGCCATAATTGGGCTTAAGGTCGTATGTACTAAAAGTTGAATGAAAAACTTCGCCTGTTCCGACAAAACCAACAATACCAAATTGCTTACTGATACGATAGCGCAATTCCGTTTGCCCTGCAATCAGGTTGCGGTCGCGGAAACGGCCATTATAATAACCGCGCATCATACCATCACTGCCCAAAGCAGGCAGCAAATAAAATGGGGATTGCCCGCCAATAAGACTTTGTTCCTGGACATCCAGACCTAAAACCAATTGTTTATCCAATGAAAAAAAGCCAGAGTATTCAATATTAAAAAAGCCACCCTGGTAATTATTATTGGCCAAAACGCCCTGCATTACATTAAGATAGGCTGTGACAATAGTACCTTTAGTGGTATAAGTATTGTTGTTGCGGGTATCAAAAATTACACTTGGGCCAACAAAAACACTCGGGCCGCCATTTTTATCTTCAACAAGCGGATTGGTAGTGTAAATCCCCGTGGGGTTAGCTGTGCTGAAAGTATAATCAAATCCACCACCTACAAGCCCAATCAATAGATCGTCGTCCAGTTTGGTTTCAGCTTCAATGTTTAGTTTAAAACGGTGCTGGCCCAATTTATCCTCGTCGGCCTGGCGCGTGCTATTGCCTATCCCATAAAAATTAAAAGGAAAATTGAGATAGCTGATAGCTCCGAACAAATGAAATTTATTCCCCGGGAACCAGTAATTTCCATTCAGTGTAAGGTTCGTCTGGCTTTTTGTGGTGATGGAAGCATACCCGAATATGTTTGATACATGTGTGTCCTTATTGACTGTATCGGTATAAAATGAATACAGGGCCGTTCCGCCAATTTCCAGCCCTGTTTCGGGTGCTGAACTGAGAACCGGTACAATAACAAAACTACTATGCTTGCTGCTGTCTTTATTAAAATACATTTTTTTTACAAACCGCTTAATGGCCTGTGTTTGAGCAAAAACGACCTGCCCGCTAATAAAGAGTATAAGAAGGATTAAAAGTCTTTTCATAGCATAGGATAATACGAATATAAAGACTTTAGCCGTTTAAAAGGCTTAACAAAATGTTATTGTCCCTTAATTGGTTAAAATATATACTTTTGCAGCATATTTATTGATCAAAAGAAATGAGCACTACAAAAGGTCCTATATCGCAGTTTATCGAGAAAAACTATCTGCACTTTAATGCGGCAGCATTGGTTGACGCTGCAAAAGGCTATGAAACCCACCTGCTTGAAGGCGGAAAGATGATGGTTACCCTGGCCGGCGCAATGAGTACCGCCGAATTGGGGATTTCCCTGGCTGAAATGATCCGCCAGGATAAAATTGCCATTATATCATGCACCGGGGCCAATCTCGAAGAAGATATTATGAACCTTGTAGCACATTCACATTATAAACGCGTACCTCACTACCGCGACCTGAGTCCGCAGGATGAATGGGATTTGCTCGAAAACCACTATAACCGGGTAACAGATACTTGTATACCGGAGGAAGAAGCTTTCAGGCGTCTGCAAAAACATATTTATAAAATCTGGAAAAATGCCGATACAAGCGGCGAGCGCTTTTTCCCGCATGAGTTTATGTACAAGATATTGCTGAGCGGCGAACTGGAACAGTACTACGAAATTGACCCGAAAAATTCGTGGATGCTGGCTGCTGCTGAAAAAAATCTGCCGATAGTAGTACCCGGATGGGAAGACTCTACCATGGGTAACATCTTTGCTTCCTATGTAATAAAAGGACAAATTAAACCTACCACCATGAAAAGTGGTATTGAATATATGGCCTGGCTTGCCGACTGGTATATAAAAAATTCGGCGGGCAAAGGGATCGGCTTTTTCCAGATCGGCGGCGGTATAGCAGGTGATTTCCCTATTTGTGTAGTGCCGATGCTTTACCAGGATATGGAAATGCCCGAAATACCTTTCTGGAGCTATTTCTGCCAAATCTCTGATTCAACAACTTCTTATGGCTCTTACTCCGGCGCTGTACCCAATGAAAAAATCACCTGGGGTAAGCTGGACATCCATACACCAAAATTCATTGTAGAATCTGATGCTACTATTGTTGCGCCGTTGATTTTTGCCTGGATATTGGGGCAATAGTTTTCGGTTTTTCGTTTTGGTTTCCTTTAGAGAGGCAAGCTGATTCCGAAATCTAATTTCAGAATCAGCCTGCCTTTTTTGCACTATATACTTGCGTTTTTTTAATTCTTATATTTACTACAGCATTTAGTTGAATTCAAGGATTTTAAAACAGGTTTATGGGACGCATTGTAATTGTAGCATACAAGCCAAAAGCGGGAAAAGCTGAAGAATTAAAAGAACTTACCAAAACCCATGTACCTCGCCTTAAACAGGAAGGCCTGGTAACAGATCGTGAAGCTGTCATAATGGAAGCTGCAGATGGTACCATTGTAGAGGTTTTTGAATGGTTATCTGATGAAGCTATCCAGAATGCCCATTCAAACGCCGCTGTGCTCCAAATGTGGAATGAATATTTTGCCTTGTGTGATATTATCCCCCTGGATAATTTAAGTGAAGCCAAAACTATGTTTGCCGGGTTTAAACCTGTTGATTAAAACCTTATTCCTTTTTTATAAAAACAAAATCGCCGCCCTGATCGCCGGATTCCCTGATCTCACCAAACTGTGGTACCTGTCCGTTGGGGCTGTTATTGATCACAGCAGCCCTGAAACTCGCGAATAGTTGCTCGGATGGTAAAAACTTGTCGGTGTTTTGGTTAAGGCGCATTACCAGGTATTTCATAAATACGCTTTTATCCGGCACTTCTTTCATTGTACCGCTCGTCATCGCCTTTCGGCTGGGTAACTTGTATAAAGCCTGGATGTCTTTCGGCGCCAGGTCAATGGAGCGGCTTTTAAAAATACTCCCCGAAAAACAAGCGTCGCTTATCAGCAGGGTATGATTTGATTTTATGGCGGTAATATAATCGATCATATCAGAATTTGATATCCATGTGTCCCTTCGCTGCCTGATCGCATCTGAAGGAAACCAGTAACCCTGCAAGCGGTTTTCGTCATATAAACCATGCCCGGCATAAAATATCAATAAGTTATCTTCCGGCTTCACAACGCCGGAGATGTTATCAAGGGCTTTAAATAACTCGGCCCGCGTAGGATTTTTTAGTACAGTTACATTTTCGGGCAAAAAGGTGTAATTGCTGGTGAGCGCCTGGGATAAATTATTTGCATCGCTTATTGGCCCCTCCAAACTTGGTATAGTCTGATCCTGGTAATCCTGCACGCCGATCAGCAGCGCATAAAACTTACCCTGGGATGCTACCTGGCTGATATTAGTTTGCTCAATTTGCGAAACACTGTTTCGCACAACATGGAAAGTGTAGCTGCCCTTTTTCATATTCATATTCATTGCTACAACCATAAGCGGGTTTTCACCAAGGGACATAGGCACATCGGCCGTAAAATTTCCATTGGCGTCAACTGTTGCCTGAATATCATTTACGACTACAGAAAATATACCACTTGGGTCTTTGGCAATACCGGCCACATGCAATACATTGCTGCTCTGCACTACTTTTAGGCCCCGCGTAACTTCTGGTGAGGTGATGTATATTTTAGGTATAGAAACCGTATCAGTATTAGTAACCGTGCTCTTTTTATCAAGATACCCAAAAGTGAGCGATGTAAACCCGATATCCTGGCTTTGCGTTACCGACACCCCAAACTGGTGGCCGGAAAATTTAATTTCAGGATAAGTATCCACCTGCTGATCATTTACATAAAAATGCAGTTGTCCGTCCTTATGTTCTACACCCAGTTTGTTTTTTGCGTTATCCCCTTTATTTACCGCATCGGTAGCTGTAAAGGCCACTATGTTTTTGAAGTCATTATTTTCGGTGTAGCCGATATAATAAAAACCCGATGCAGCTATCCAAAAATGGTATTGCCGGGCGCTGTCGACACCAAAATCAAGCCCATACCCATAATTTTGAACACCGGCATAATGTATTGCTTCTGTCTCCAGTAAAAAATTACGGCGCATATCCACATAGGTTTTGGGGGCAGTTACCGAACCTGTGTACCAGTTTTTTGCCGTGCGGGATATTTTAAATACGCCGCCGCCGAGGCTTGTTGAGGCCGAGTCAGTCGATTTCAGCGCCCATTGATTTTCATCATCTGCATAAAAGTCGGTATGATAGGCAACTTCTGCAATGGATGTATTAACCCGGTTGTTTACCACAACATTAACCGGACTATCCAGGTAACTAACCGTTAAATAATCAAAGGCGGCTGTTTGGCCCATCTCCACAATAAAACCAATATCGTTGCCAAATGGCTGTATCATTGGCGTTTGTGTCACCTGCTGGTCGTTTATGATCAGCGACAGCTGATCGCCTCTTTTTTCTATTCTTAATTTGTTCGGCACATTATCGCCGGTTTTTATAGCGCTTGATGCGGTCCAGGCAATAATGGCCTTATAGGTGCCCCCGTCTTTTTTGCTGAAGGTATAGCTGCCATTGGCCGAAATACCAAAATAATAAATGTTAGAAACATCCTTGCTGCCGAATGCCAGTCCGATAGGATATTGGTCAGTTCCGGAAATATGGGTAACTGTGGTTTCAATGCTGTAATTCCTGCTGTCATCGATAGGGATTGTAGTACCCCGGTAGGAGTAGCTGGTTTTTTTATGCGTCAGGTAATATTTACCCGCATCAAGTTTCTCGGTAGTGTATTCACCATCATAATCGCTCCATTTAGATTGCCCCGGGGTAAAGCTATCATGAAAAATAACTGAGGAATTGTCAAGATAACTTACGGTTAAATAATCAAAGGAAGCTGATTCAGCTTGCTCTACAATAAACCCAATTTCATTGCCATACGGCTGTATAGCAGGGTTTTGAGCAACCTGCTGGTCATTGATAAATAAGTATAGCTGATCCCCCTTTTTTTCAATGCGCAATTTATTGGGGACATTATTTCCGGTTTTAATGGCGCTTGATGCGGTCCAGGCAATAATTTGTTTGTACCCCCCTTGTTCTTTCTTGCTTAACATGTAACTCCCATTTGCGGATATAGCAAAAGAATATAGATTTGAAACATCACTTGCCCCAAACGCTAAGCCGATTGGGTATTGATCAGTTCCAGAGAGGTGGGTAACCACTGTTTCAATACTATAATTCCTTTTTTCGTCAACAGGTATAGCAACCCCGCGGTAGGAGTAGCTGTTCTTTTTTTGAGTCAGGTAATATTTCCCGCCTTCCAGTTTTTCAGTTGTGTACTCGCCATCATAATCCTGCCATTTGGATTGCCCCGAAATAAAGCTATCATGGTAAATAAGGGTCTGCCCATGTAATGACGCACATGTTATGATAAAAAAAACAATTAAACTTAACCGGGTATAGATCTTTTTCATGTTATTTAGTACAATTTGTTATACTATTCACCCAATTGCTGTTGCTATTGTGGGTCTTTAGTCTTTTTAATAAATATAAAATCCCCGCCTTCATCACCTGATTCTCTTATTTCACCAAATTGAGGCACCTGGAAGGTTGGGCTATTATTTATAACCGCCGGCCTTAAAATAGAGAATAAAAATTCAGAGGGCATAAACTCGTCTTTATTTTCCTTCAGCCGTTTAACCAGGTATTGCATAAAAACACTTTTGTCAGGCACCTCGTTCATTGTCCCGCTTGTCATCGCTTTGCGGCTGTTTAAGTTATACAATTGCTGGATATCCCTTGGCATTAGTTCAACAGACCTGCTTTTAAAAATGCTGCCCGAAAAGCAGGCGTCACTTATTAACAAAGTGTGTTTTGATTTTATCTCAGTAATATACCCAAGCAGGTCAGAATTTGATATCCATGTAACTTTTTTATCCCTTACAGCATCTGCCGGAAACCAAAAACCCTGCAAGCTCTTTTCATCATATAAACCATGGCCGCCATAAAATATCAGCAAGTTGTCTTCTTTATTAACTTTTCCGGAAAGCGAATCAAGGGCATCGAAAAATGCTTCTTTAGTGGGGTTTTTTAGTATTTTAATATTTTCAGGTAAAAATGTGTAATTGGAAACCAACACCTGCGACAAGCTGTCAGCATCATTGACCGGGCCCTCAAGCGTTGGTATTCGCTGGTCGCGGTAATCCTGAACCCCGATCAAAAGGGCATAAAATTTCCCCTTTGCGGCGCTTTGGCTTATACTTGTTTGTTCAACTGCCGACATGCTACTCCGTACTACATGAAACGTGTAGGTTCCTTTGGTCATATTCATGTTCAACACAGTTACCCGTAGGGGATTGTCACCAAGAGCCATTGGTATTTCTGCTGTGAAATTCCCTATGGAATCAACTGATGCCGAAACATCATTTACCCTAACTGAAAATATGCCGGCGGGGTCTTTGGCTACGCCCGCTACGTGCAGCACTTCACTGTTCTGTACTACCCTTAAACCCCGGGTAACTTCAGGGGACGTAATATAGATCTTCGGCACGGAAATAGTGTCCTTTTTAATTACCGGAGCGGGTTTATCAAGGTAACCAAAAGTAAGATAATCAAATTCAACATCCTGTTTTGAATCTACCGACATTCCGAACTGATGCCCCGAAAAGTTGACTTCAGGATAGGTATCTACCCTTTGATCGTTTACATAAAAATATAGCTGCCCGTTTTTATGCTCAACACGTAATTTATTCTTTGCATCATCATGTTTATTTACCGCGTCGGTTAAAGTAAATGGCACGATGTAATTAAACTCATTTTTTTCGGTGTAACCTATACAGTAGTATCCCTCTGCTATAATCCAAAAATGGTATTGGCGCAAACTGTCAACACCAAAATCTAACCCATACCCATTATTTGTTACACCTTTCTTATGCACCGTCTCTGTTTCTATTAAATAATTACGGTGCATATCCACATATAGTTTTGGGCTGGTGGTGGTCCGGGTGTACCGGCTTTTTGCTGCACCCGATATTTTTAAAACACCATCCTTCAGCAGTATTGAAACAGAGTCAGTTGGATTTGATGCCCACTGATTTTGATCGTATGTATTAAAATCGAAATGATACGGTGTTTCCGTAATTAATGCGTTGAGCGGTTTGTTTGTCGTATCCTTTACAGCTTCAGCATTCGGTTTGTTTACAACAACGTTTGTAATTTCTCCGGTTGTTTTTTTCACAGTATCCTTTGCCGGTTGATCGTTTGGTTTGTTTATAACGACCTTTTCAACTTCACCAACAGGTTTTTTCACGGTATCCTTTGCCGGTTGATCATTCGGCTTGTTTATAACTACCTTTGCAATTTCTCCGGTAGCTTTTTTCACAGTGTCCTTTGCCGGTTGATCATTCGGTTTATTTACAACTACCTTTTCAATTTCTCCGGCAGGCTTTTTCACAGTATCCCTTGCCGGTTGATCGTTCGGTTTGTTTACAACTACCTTTGCAATTTCACCCACGGGTTTTTTCACAGTATCTTTTGCAGGTTGATCGTTTGGTTTGTTTATAACTACCTTTGCAATTTCACCCACAGGTTTTTTCACAGTATCCTTTACCGGTTGATCGTTCGGTTTATTTACAACTACCTTTGCAATTTCTCCGGATGGCTTGTTTACAGCAACTTTTGCAGCTACTCCAACCGGGGTTTTTATGGTGTCCTTTACTGGTTTATTCAGATAATTTACAGTTAAATAATCGAAGGCAACTGATTGCGCATTTTCAACGCAAAAACCAATTTGATTTCCCATGGGCAACGGCATCGAAAGCTGAGATACCAGTTGATCATTGATGTACATTTTCAGCAGTCCGTCTGATTTTTCGATGCGCAATTTATTAGGAAGGCCATCCGCTGTTTTAATCAAAGGGGAATACGTCCAATCAATAATGGGTGTTAAAAAGCCCTGTTGCCGTTGGCGTAAGGTGTAACTGCCGCTTGCGCTTATTGCAAAATAGTAGTTGTCGTATCTGTCTTTACTGGCAAATACCAGGCCCATCGAAAACTCGCTTGTTCCCGACACGTGTACAACTTCAGTTTCAATACTATAATTCTTGTTGGTTTCTATTGTGATGCCAAGCGTTCTAAAAGCATTTCCGTTACTTTTTTGCGTCAGCAAATATTTCCCTGCATCAATACTGCCGCTCGCGTTCCCGCTGGTAAAATTTTCCCATTGGGTTTGCCCGGGGATAAAACTGTCATGGTAAATGGCGGTTTGAGCACGCGATGCCCCACCTGTTATGATGAAAAAAACTATTAAACCTAAATATGTATAAATTTTCTTCATGTGAATACCTCCTATCGGTGATCCAATTCGACCATGAGCGCTATTACGTCTTTTCCATCACCTTGTGCCTGAAAAGCAATCTGGTCATTCGCAAACTTCACATTTGCAGGATCAACCAGTTTATCGCCAAGCACTTTATATACCCTTTCATTAAAAGAGCCGTCCTGGGTACCTATTTTTGCAATAATGTCATTTATATTCAGTTCATTCCGGCTGTACAATACGCATAAAAAATCCTTGCCCGGTTTTTCATCAAATTGAATATAATGACTTTCATCCGGTATGGCTACGTCATTTTTTTTATAGGTAAGCGCAGCGCTGATACCATCCTCGTAAGGGAAAATTTTTACGATTTGGTTGCTCAGATCGGAACTGATAGCATAAACATATGCAGGCTCGTTATTTGAAATGTAAATGCGAAAGTTAGTGCCAGAGGTATAGGCATTGGCTGTTTGATAAATGGTCAGCGGCTCAGGTGTCCGGTTTACCGGCACTACTTTAAGGCCCCTGGTTGAGATCAGTAAATTCGCAGGCATAATCTGGCCTGTTGAAAGCGCCAGTTTTATAGATCCCGAAAGATCGGGCATGTTTGGTTTCGGATCGGGGAGATCAACAAATTCATAGGCATATTTTACAAATCGTGCGAAATCAGTGTACCTTATCCAGATATAACCCTGGTTGGCCCAGGTATCGCCCCAACTGTTTTGGACTTCAAAAGCCCCCCCGTACAGATTATCATCGTAGCTCACCACGCACATGGCATGGCCGCCGTAAGAATCTGATGCATCTTCTGTCGGTTCCCAATATTTATTTGCCGGATAATCAAATGATGGCGGGCAGAGCATCCCAAAAACTACAGGTTTATTTTCCGAGATCGACTTCTTTACAGCCTGAACCTTAATATTTGCGGAAGAGCTCACATCAAAAAGCCTTACATAATCTTTAAGCAAAGATTTTGAAGCTTTCCCTAACAAATCTGTATTTATGCTGGGTACGCAAAGTAGTGGAATATCGGAATAGTGGACACTCCCGGTGCTTTTCATATATTGAAAGGCGGTCTCAATATTCGAGCCTCCGGTACAGCCCTGGTCATAAGGCCGCAATAGTCTGAATAAAAATGCGGGCGAGTAAGCATTAGCAGTTATAGAATCCCTGTTTGTCCAGTTATATTTAATAGCATCAACTATAGTGCGCCCGCAGTAAGCGGCAGACCATGCCGTACATGTGCCATATTGACCTTGCGTTTTTGGATAGGGCGCGAATTTTTTTATTGAAGCGCTTGAAGGCATGGTATCCAGCGCTCGTGTAAGCCTCGCCTTTTTAGGCGCGCTTGCATAAGACGCATCGTTGAAATCAAGTCCCCTGGCGTGGTTTTGAGCGTTTGAAAGGTGGATAGTCGCAAAAAGGAATATAACTATCAGGCTGAGTAATTTGGGCTTTCTCATAATGATATAAGTTTAAAACATATTTCTCAAATTATCAAGAAATATGTTTTAACAAATATACTACAAGCTATTGGTTTCAATCCAGTTACCGTCTTCTTTTATTATACCTATCAGTTCATCAAGTGCGTTGGCAGAGTTTATATTTTTTTTCACAGCTTCTTTACCGCGATAAAGGGTAACTTTATCGGTACCTGAGCCTACATAGCCGTAATCTGCATCGGCCATTTCGCCGGGGCCGTTTACTATACAACCCATAATGCCAATTTTTAAGCCCTTGAGATGACTTGTCCGGCTACGGATCATTTGGGTGGTGACCATCAGATCGAACAAGGTACGGCCGCAGCTTGGGCAGGAGATATATTCCGTTTTCGAGATCCGTGAACGGGTGGCCTGCAAAATACCAAAAGCCGTTGAAGTAATTGTTTTTGTCTCAAACCCGGGTGCATCAATCCATACCCCATCGCCAAAGCCATCAACCAATAAAGCGCCGAGATCGGTGGAGGCGTGTAGTTGTAAGTCTTGAGTATTAGCCCCCTCTAAATCTCCTCCGCCAGCTGGCGGAGAGACTTTTTGATCTGCCATATTTTCACTTTCGGACTTTCGGACTTTCGGACTTTCGGACTCAAAAAAATAGCTTCTTCTTATAATCACAGGCACTTCCAGCCCTAACTCCTCTAATTTAAAAAAGAATGAGCGCTGGTCGGCCATGCCGTGTGCTGCATCTGTTTCCAGTACAAATACCAGCGACTGATCAAACGGTATCGAACCAAAATCGTCCGAATCAAGGTCCGAATTTTTTACCCTCACCAGGTTCAATGCCGATGAACGGTCATCAGCATGAATATATTCCTGCAAAGAAAATACAGGGTGGCAGTTGGTTTTATCGGCCAATTTTTGCCAGGTAGTATAGTTGTACAACTGTTTCAGGTTGCCCGGTAAATTGAAAGAAGGTAACTGATCAGCCAAATAAACAAAATCAACCGATTGCTCGGCCATATTGTATTTGTCGAGCAAGGGGGAATATAGATACCCGGCGTCATTTAATACAGCCGGATCCTTTAAATTCTCCCTGGAAAGATCAATCACCACACGCGGCACCATGTGCCCGCCTATAAATGCGTTGGCTTCATATGTATGGCGCTTTTTGAACTCGTAGGGTGAGTGAGAAGTGCTGTTTTTTTGTCCATGGTCCATGGACCATGGTCCATGGTCTATAGTTTTTTTACCTCTTTCCACATATCTTTCCACCAAAGCAATAGCCACCGGTGCTTCGGCTTCGGGTTCTTCAGTGAGGGATACCCGTACGGTATCGCCCAGGCCATCTTCCAGCAAAGTACCGATTCCGACGGCCGATTTGATGCGGCCATCCTCGCCGTCGCCGGCTTCGGTTACACCCAGGTGTAGTGGATAGTTCATGCCTTCAGCAACCATGGTTTCTACCAGCAGCCTGTAGGCCTGTACCATCACCTGCGGATTGCTTGATTTCATGCTGATCACCAAATTATAATAATTCAGCGTTTCGCACATCCGCATAAACTCCATCGCCGATTCCACCATACCCTGTGGCGTATCACCATAACGGCTCATGATCCTGTCGCTCAAGGAACCATGATTAGTGCCGATGCGCATGGCAGTACCATATTCCTTGCAGATCTTTACCAGGGGTGCAAATTTTTGGTAAATGCGCTCCAGTTCGCCCTGGTATTCGGTATCGGTATAATCTATCTGGTCAAATTTCTTTTTATCAGCATAGTTGCCGGGATTTACACGGACTTTTTCCACAATACGAGCGGCAACCTCGGCAGCATTGGGAGTAAAATGAATATCTGCAACCAACGGAACAGTATAGCCACGCTGACGTAATTGCTTTTTTATTTCCGCCAGATTCTTCGCTTCCTTAATACTTGGCGCGGTAATGCGTACATATTCGCAACCGGCATTCACCATCCTGATCGACTGTTCAACCGTACCGATGGTATCCATGGTATCGGTGGTGGTCATGCTTTGAATGCGGATAGGGTTATTGCCGCCCATAGGCACATCGCCAATAGCCACCTCCCGGGTTACAAAACGGGAGTATTCCGTTAAGGAATTACAATAACGACCGGGCAGCAATTTGATGGCATCAGTATTCATAGTACAAAAATACTAATTTGTTGGAAGGTTGTGTTTGTTGGAAGATTGAAAGGTTCAACATTTATAGAAATCGCCAATCCTACTCTTTTAAGATAATCGCTGACACGCTAAATCTTTACGAAACTTTAATTGATTCCCATTCGAAACAACTAATATTAGGTAAGCTTAAATATAAGTTGATAAGGCAGAAATGAAAAGATGTGCGCCTAATAATGCCCTTTTAAAGAATAAATATTTATAACATCTTTATCAATACTGTAGATTATGCGGTGTTCAAGATCAATTCTTCTTGACCATTTTCCTGATAATTCATGCTTTAACGGCTCAGGTTTTCCAATACCTTCAAAGGGGGTTTCCCGAATAGATTGAAGCAACTCTTTTATTTTTTTCTGTACGCCAATGTTCCCGCTTTTCTTCCAGTCATCAAGATGAGATAAAGCTTTTGACGTAAAAATTACTTCCATAGATTGTCGATATCAACCTTGACTCCCTTGCCTGCTTTAATTTCTTCATCACCCTGCTGTATCATTTTAACAAATTCAGGGTTATATGCCGATTTTTCCTCTTCAAAAGAGATCTTCAAAGCTTTCATAAAGGCTTTAAGAGCGGTCAATTGCTCTTTATTATTTGGATGGACTATTAATGTTCCCATAATACAAATTTATGTAATTTTAATCAAAATGTACACATGTGCATCATTCACCAATTCAATAATTCTCTAAATCAATAATTATTCCTAATTTAGTGTCCTAATTACAGTTAATCCTAAATTACTCCATTATGATAGTTAAAAAAGCTTTTTTTTCAAAGGCGATCTGCTTGTGTTGCCTGTTTTTAATTGCATTGCTGTTTGCCTCAAAAGGGTATAGTCAGCAAGGCCGCACGGTTGCCGATTTTGATAAGGGCTGGCGTTTCAATTTAGGCGACGTAAAAGATGGAGAAAAAACCTTGAACGATGCCGGCTGGCGCTTGCTTAACCTTCCGCACGACTGGAGCATTGAAGGCAAATTCAGCAAAGATAACCCCGCTACCCCGGAAGGCGGCGCATTGCCGGGCGGCATTGGCTGGTACCGTAAAACATTTACAGTTCCGGCTGCATCCAAAAATAAATTGGTTTATATTGATTTTGACGGCGTTTACCAAAAAAGCGATGTTTGGATCAACGGCCATCACCTTGGTTTCAGGCCGAACGGGTATATCTCTTTCAGGTATGAATTAACCCCATATTTAAATTTTGGCGGCAGTAATACGGTAGCTGTTAAAGTTGACAACTCGGTTCAGCCAAATTCACGCTGGTATTCGGGTTCAGGCATTTACAGGAATGTTTGGCTGGTGACAACGAGTGATTATGGTGCGATAGACCACTGGGGAACATATTTTACTACCAGCGATGTAAGTGAAAAATCAGCGACAGTAAACGCTGAAATCAAAATAAAAGGACGCGCCTATGATGTTAAAACAACATTGTATGACGCCTCTGGGGAAAAGATTTCAGTTGACTCAGCCCACTATGCAGAACATGTGCAATTAAATAATAGAGACTCCATTCATGTTATCCGTCAAAAATTCCATGTCATCAACCCTAATCTTTGGTCGACAGCCCAGCCATATCTTTACACTGCAGTTACTGAGGTATATGGTTTCGATGTGGAAGGCGGTCGAAAGGTATTGGCAGACCAATACACCACCACCCTTGGCATCCGCTACTTCAATTTCGATGCCGACAAAGGCTTCTCCCTGAACGGGAAATATATGAAGATCTTAGGCGTTTGCGATCACCACGACCTCGGCAGTTTAGGCGCAGCTGTTAATACCCGCGCCCTTGAACGCCAGTTGCAAATGCTGAAATCGTTTGGTTGTAACGCCATCCGCACCTCGCATAACCCGCCTGCACCTGAGCTGCTTGACCTTTGCGATAAAATGGGTTTTATTGTAATGGACGAGGCTTTCGACTGCTGGGAATGGAAGAAAGCAAAATATGATTATCACTTGTACTTTAAAGAATGGCATAAACGCGATCTGGAAGATCAGATCCTGCGCGACCGTAATCACCCGAGCGTAATAATCTGGAGCATAGGCAACGAGATCCCGCAGCAAAGTGATACAAGCGCACTGCGTCTTGCACCTGAACTGGCAGGCATTGTGCATAGTCTTGATACAACCAGGCCGATCACCACGGCTAATGATAATCCCGGCAAGGGCAATAAAATTATTCAATCAGGGGCTATTGACCTCATTGGTTATAACTACCATGAATTTGATTATGCTACTTTTCATGACCGCTACCCCGGTAAAAAGTTCATCGCTACCGAAACCACATCGGGCCTTGAGTCACGCGGGCATTATGATATGCCTTCGGATAGTATCAGGATTTGGCCATCAAGGTGGGATAAACCCTTTACCGATGGCAATCCCGATAACAGCGTTTCTGCTTATGATAATGTGCGCCCGGCCTGGGGTTCAACCCATGAGGCTACCTGGAAAGTGATGAAAAAGTATGATTTCCTTTCGGGGATGTTCATCTGGACCGGCTTTGATTACCTGGGCGAGCCAACACCATATTCATGGCCCTCACGCAGTTCGTATTTTGGCATCATCGATCTGGCAGGTTTCCCTAAAGATATTTTCTACATGTACCAAAGCGAGTGGACCGACAAAACAGTACTCCACATTTTCCCGCACTGGAACTGGACGCCCGGTAAACTGGTGGATGTTTGGGCATTTTATAACCATGCTGATGAAGTGGAACTGTTCCTCAACGGTAAATCATTGGGCATAAAAAAGAAAACCGGCGACGACCTGCATATTATGTGGCGCGTCAAATACGAGCCGGGCACCCTTAAAGCAGTTTCGCGCAAAGACGGCAAAGTGGTATTAACCCGCGAGATCCACACCGCAGGCGCCCCAGCCAAAATTGAGCTGATAGCCGACCGTAAAAACATCAAAGCCGATGGCAGGGACCTGTCATTTATCACGGTAAAAATTTTAGATAAGGATGGCAACCTGGTACCAGATGCCGACAACCTGGTAAACTTTAAAATTAACGGTCCGGGCTTTATAGCCGGGGTTGACAATGGCGACGAGGTTAGTCACGATCCGTTCAAAGCGGATTACCGCAAAGCATTTAACGGCCTGGCATTGGCCATCGTGCAAACAAAAGAAAAAGCAGGTGACATAACTTTTACTGTAACATCAAAGGGATTGAAGGGAGCTACGGTGGTTTTGAAAACGAAATAAACTGTACCGTTTTCGATAACGGAGGCGTAAGAATCCTTTTTTGTCCCGTTTTCATCAAATCTGCTGATTTGATGGAAACGGGACATTTTATAATGTTTGAGACGACGTTGAAGAAGTAGTTGATTGGGTTGGATTAGGTTGATTTGGTTGGAACAGGTCAGTTTACCAATCGTGATATTACTGGTATGGTGTAGCGTACCGCTACACATGCTACAACACGCTACACCCTGCTACGCCATTGACTATCAATTACTTATGGCTGACAGGATTTTGTCAGTACTTTTGCCTATTTATAGCAAAAAATTCGACTGCATAGGGTATCCGTGTTTGGACAAGGGATAGCAAAGCATCAAAGAGTTGGTACCGGTAAATATCATTGATAGTGCTGGATCTCCGCCTGTGCAGGTATGAGGCTCGAACCTGCGGAGGTTTACACCTTTTTGGGGCTAATAACCTATATTTACAATTATTTGTATTTGTAAAAAAATGAAACGATATCCATGGTTTTCCTGCAAAGTGGCTACACAGCGTGTGGGCCATTCCGATAAATCGGGGCGGCAGCGGAAGAATTGATTGCGGTAGCGGGGGAATTGACACTTAAATCTGAACAGGCATATAACTTTCTGCTGATAATCTAACCAAAAATAACAAGGATTTTTATACTTAATTTTGTTATTATGAATAAAATCGGTAGAAATGATCCTTGTCCCTGTGGCAGTGGCAGAAAATATAAAAACTGCCATTGGGGTCAGCCAATACCGTTACTATCCAAATCTTTACCAGCATCACCCATGACATTTGAAGATCTAAACGATAGGTTTAATTCGCTGACTATAATCGATTTTCTTACTTGCCTGCAATTGCTCCCGGCAAACCAGGGTAAAGAAGATGCGATGGAACAACTTTGCTCTTTGGCACTCCGTCAATTTAACCCGGATGATGGGCGGCAACGTCCAAGGTGGACGGATTTAAAGGCTGTTGCTGAAAATCATGACGATGCCATCGCTGATGAAGATGATCTTCCCGGCTGTTTTACAGAAACTGCCGTGTTTGAGGAAGGCAACTATGTTGTATATCCCGGCCATTTTTATCAATCAACGAACCTGCTTAATAACCTGACGGAGTGCATTTTCCTGCACAGGCATACTTTATCAAAGCCTTTCGTTGCTTTAGTCAGGAATGCCGTCGGCTTGTTATTACACATGAGCAATAGTATAGCTGTCGACCTTGAGCACCAACCGTATATTTATAACAGATCATTAATGGATGGATTTGAAGTTCCGGACTATTCGGAATATGATAAATTATTAAAGTCTTTTTATCTCCCCGATGCCTATCTGACGGATGTTTGCACAAAACACAAATATGACTTCCAGATACTCGATCATTTCCTGTACAAAAGTGGTAATGAAATAGCAGACGAGACGGAATCTGACCGGCTGACCGTCAATCTTAAACCCTTCGTACGATTAGGAAAAGGCACCCTCATTTACATGCCAACAGGGATTGTAAACAGTTTAGTGCAATTTATTTTTGACCAGGCTAATGCGACAGGAAATGAAGCGGAGCTAAAAAAATTACTTTATGAGCGGCAATTCCATCTTGGCCGGAAAGCACTTGAACAGCTGGGTTGGATGGGAACAAATATCAAGCTGCCGACTGATAAAAATCAGGTAAATGTATTGGAGGCGGTCTATCAGTTTGATAACCAGAAATTAGGATATATATGTTTCGTTAAAATCGGTCAGGAAGCCCCCATTGGGGTTACCGTTGAAGAACGTGCCACCGAGGTCGTTACCTGGTTAAACGCTTTGAATCAGGAACAACCTTATCATGTTTTATGCTTGTTTGTATTGGCGGAGACTGAGGTTGACGCGATGTTTATTTGGCATGGGCAAGAGAACGGCAACCTGTCCTTAACACTGAATTATAATGATCTTATAACACTTGCTTATCATGAAAATTCTGACAAGCTAACATTATGGAAATTCGCTAAATGTTATGACAGGACAAACGCTTTATACAAGATTATTTGTTTTGGGAGTACCCTTGACGCTTATGCACTATTCCTTGCGAATGATGGCAGTTTGCTTGATCCTAACGCTGCTAATCCGTATGGTGATACCTTGCCCATCCCATTGAGCATTTCGGATAGGTTAACCAGAACAGAATTGATTCGCCGCAACGAGCATGCAGTGTTACTTTTTCAAAACCGTCAGTTTGCTTATCCCAAAGTGATCCGCCTGCGTGAGTATGCACCCATATACAAAGAGGATGATTTCATTAAATATTTTTTCATTGTATTGGAGTGTTACCCGATGCCTATTTGGATATCTTCCAAGCAAACCGATTCGCAGGGCCGTAGCTGGGCAACCCATGCTTGCGATGCTATCGCATTTTGGTTAAATAAAATGGAGCCCAGGATCGGCAATATCCTAAAGGATACGGGGTTTGTCCAGTTCCACATAGATTTAGTGGTAGACGACCAATTGACCAACGGAGCGGATTATATTGTTCAGAATATTGATTTCGAAGGCGTTAGTCTTCCGATTACTTTTGATGCGCCGGAAATACACATAACTATTCCATTTGACTTCGTTTATTTCGTCAGGCAGCCAGATAATAGGGCTGACAGGCTGCTGATGAAAACTATTTTGATTGCATTTCGGGAATATGTGACGGAAGCGAAGCGAACCATTGCGTTGGATGATATAGCGATAAATAGTATTATCGAGGAGATCATGGTTCCGTCACAGGCTAAAATGATATTGTTTGCCGATCCGACAGTGAATTTAAGAATGGATAACCGACATCTGCCGCCACATCGTTTCATACAGGCAACAGATACTTCTTATATTCTGGACAACTTAGTAAGTTATTTTCCGCAGGATTATCATATTCCGGCTGCTATCGAAAGCAGGGATGACAAAATAGAACTGTGCAACCAGATCGTTTTTGGGCTTTGGCAAAAATTGGCAACGCTCATTGAACCTTTTAACGGGGAAGCACTTTTAAAATGGCTTATTGCAATACAGGAAAGAAATATTCAGTATGCGGAATTTCGGGAAATCCTTATACCTGCAAAAATTGCTTGCTTCGGGGATTTTGCCGCCGAAGTTAACGAGCTTAACGACCAGGATAAGGATTTGGATGCGGTTAGCAATTGTTGCCGAACCTTGATAGAATTTGTTGCAGCGAAACTTCCAACCGGGAATAGATGGGCAAACGAAGACGATATCGATGAATTGCTGGCTTTTACCGACCAGATCATGGAATGGGGTAATTTTAATGAGGCGATCAGGCATCGGTTTACCGACCCTAAAATGGGATTATTACCGTCTGGTAGGATTGGCGCTAATAAGTCGTTGCAGCATTTGGCATTAATGCCATACCGCGAGGCACGAACAGAAAGCGAAATCTTTAAGAATACAGAAAATTTTGATTCGAATTATTTGCTCGACCGGGCTTCGGCACAACAAATAGAAGATTTGCCGGAATTCGCCCCATTAAGGGTAGCCTACCGTTCGGAATTTAACGTTGATCTTTTACACGTGGTAGAGATTGCAAGCCATCTGATGTCTTATGGATACGAGAAGGCAAGCCCGTGTACTTTTATTGAAAAAAAGGAATTGTATGCTGAACTGAAAAAGGCACTTCCACATGCCGAGGATTTGGACGCAATTATAGATCATCTGACTTTGAAAGTGCGGCCTGAAATATGGATCGCCCAGGATGGATATAGCGACCTTGACATATTTCCATGGCGATTTAACCGTTCGCTGTCCTATTTACGAAGGCCATTGATAAAGTTTACACAACAGGATAGGGAAATATATGCATTTGGTTACCGCCATCTTTCTGTGTATATAGAACACATGTTCTACTTATTTTATACCAGTAAGTTTCCGGCAAATTCGAAACCACTGAAAAAGTGGCTCGGGGGTTTGGGTGGAAAAAAAGGTTCGCCCTTTAGGATAGCTGTAAAAAGTTGGCTCGAAAATAATACCGATTGGGAAATTGTTCAATACGAGGTTGATATTAAAAAGAATGCAGGCGCAAATCATTTAGATGCTGATCGCGATTACGGTGATATTGATATTATGGCCATAGACCACAAGAACAAGGTCATTTATATGCTGGAATGTAAAAATATTTTAGGTGCCAAAAATATCCACCAGATGAAAACGGAAATGGATGAATACCTCGGACGTGATGCCAATGACGAGAAAGCCCGTATAAGGATGCACGCCACCCGTGATTCCTGGCTTAAGGAACACCAGGCTGATCTTGAAAAATATGTCCCAAGCGTTATGGAATACACCATACGGTCAATTGTAATGACCAATGATCAAATTCCATTGCCTTTTCTCAAGGAGAAGGAAATTCCGTTGCCAGTGAAAGCGTTTGTATTTTTAAGAAGGCACGGCTCTGATTACCTAACCAAGGATTTTCCGGGTTGATTAAATCATAACTCCATGAGTTGCTATCTGCCAATTTTTAGGTAAATTAGCTTAAATATGGCATTTTAAAGATCCCCCTCGCCGGTTCATACGTCCGCTTTGAACCCAAACAAATGTAAACGTCCCGCCTACAATAATACCTTGGCATAAAAACAAAATATCCCACATATTTATTGTGCAGCGTAACCCTCCATTCGGCGAGCCTGAACCGCTGAAAAACAATGGGTGATTCAGCGAAACGCAGACCCCAATTTAGGTTCAAACGGGATTCTTGAACCGGCGGGAGCAATTACTTTTTTAGGTAACGTTCAGGTATAGGGTGCTGGCGTAAAAACTCCTTAGCTTTGTCCGCCTTTTTAACAAAGTAGGGTTCATCAGCGTAGTTTCTAACTTTATCACTTATAACGTCTGTGTGCAAAGTGTTTGGGGCTGCTTTCTTAACTGTAGACATATCAATTTCCCTCTATATTATATAATCAAATGTACCATTTTATTTTCTTTTTACCAAAAACGCTTCGTAGTTGACATTATGTCGAAAGTCTTCCCATTCTCCATTTACAAATCCTAACACTTGAAAATTTACATTGATTTCTTCCCATAGCCGGGATATGCCCATTTGATATAACCTTGTCCTAACCGGAGTTATGCCTTCAGCGTAGATAAAATGATTCCCATAGTGATCGCAAAATAAATTTATAGTACTGGCTACGGTTGCTAATACCATATCTCTGTCCTTGTTGTTACTTACCACCGCATCGTCGACTACTCCGGCGGCATTTTCGTCACCAAATCCAAGATTATAAGTCAATGGAGTATCTGATAGCTTTGTATATGTGATGACCTTTTTTATCCTGCCTTGCGGGCCGTTGCTGTAAAAGATATACTTCTGATAGTCATCAGCAATAACATAGTGATATCGGTCTAAATTCATTTCGCAATAATAAGCTATTTCAGGACAAGACAACAAGCCCGACAAGGAGAGTAAGAAAATATTTCGCATATTTATTGTGCAGCGTAACCCTCCATTCGGCGAATTTGACCCGCTGAAAAACATTGGGTGATTCAGCGAGACACTGACCCAAATTCAGGTTCAATCTGGAAGGCTTGAACCTACGGGCTATATAAATCGAATACTTTTATGTTACCTGTAAATAAAATTCATTAGGAAAGCTGATATTTGAGCATGAAAAAGTCAGTCTGGATTTTACTGCTATTATGCTTAGCATGCACGCCAAAACCCAAAACTCCGGCCGTGAAGGTTAGTATGATCAATAATAACCATTCGGTTAAATTTACCGGGCTTGATAAAGCAATTATGGGCGAGATCAGCCGCGACACCGCATCGGGTGCATGGAAAAGCCTCCTGCCCGCTTACCGAATGCCTAAAGACACCGATTTAAAAGATTATCAGCCGGTTCAGCCCGGAACATACCGATTAAAAGACAGTACCGTTGTATTTACGCCTGACACCCCCTTCGTAAGGGGCCAGACCTATTTTATGCGCTTTTACCAGTTTGGTGGCAACAGTACCTGGGATTTTATCAGCGGCAAAAAGAAGCTCCGCGACAAGCATTATATTGATTTCCCCTTTAAGTAAGCGCTGCCTATAATTGGCTGGCCGGGTAGATGGGATTAAATCAGGTCAAATACAACGGGAATTCCTGTACTTCACAGAGAAAATTAACGTAGTCATCTAAAAAACACTTTGAAAACCCAATAAAAACACTATATTTGCAGGTGAATTATAAAAGAGGGGGCGATTGTCCCCTCTTTTATTTTATCAATCAAATTATCCGAAAGGTAATGAATATTGAAAAAAGAGTAAGAGAACTGATTGAAGAGAAGATAACCGATAAGCCAAACCTGTTTATAGTGGATGTAAAAATGCACGCTAACGGAAAGCTGATCATATTGGTTGATGGGGATAATGGCATTGGTATTGATGATATTGCAGCGATAAGCAGGTATGTTGGCTTTAAGCTCGAAGAGGAAAACGTGATTGAAACTGCATATAACCTGGAGGTTTCATCACCGGGGATCGATACGCCGCTCACCTCATTAAGGCAATATTTAAAAAATATTGAACGAAATTTGTCCATTAAAATGGCAGATGGTACAAAAAGAGAAGGCAAGCTGACAGGTATCACGGAAGATGCCATAGTAATTGAAGAAAAAGTAAAAGAAAAAGGGAAAAAGGCGGAAATTGTTGAAAGCGTGATCCCGATTAGTAAAATAACAGAAACAAAAGTTTTAATATCATTCAAGTAAGAACCATCATGAGCTGCAATTTAAAAAAACAGATGAACAAGCTCATGATAGCTTCATTGCCTTTAATGAACAGTAATTTTAATGAAAAATGAGCAATATTAATTTAATTGATTCTTTTCAGGAATTTAAAGATTTCAAAAACATCGACCGCCCAACCATGATGAGCGTTCTGGAAGACGTTTTCAGAAGCATGATCAGGAAAAAGTACGGCAATGATGAAAATTGCGACGTAATTGTCAATACCGACAATGGTGACCTTGAAATATGGCGTACCCGTAAGGTAATGGAGGACGGTTTCAGTGAAGATGACGACCTGGAAATTGAATTGGCAGAGGCAAAAACACTTGACCCGACACTTGAGGTAGGTGATGATTACATTGAACAGGTTACCTTAGAGAGCTTTGGCCGCAGGGCTATCCTTGCAGCACGCCAGACACTGGTTTCAAAGATCCTTGAACTTGAAAAAGATGAGATCTTCAGAAAATACAAAGACCGCGTTGGCGAAATTGTTACCGGCGAGGTTTACCAGGTTTGGAAAAAAGAAACTTTAGTGCTTGATGATGAAGGTAATGAACTATTGCTGCCAAAATCAGAACAGATCCCTGCCGATTACTTTAAAAAGGGTGATACCGTAAAAGCGGTGGTTGATAAAGTTGAGATGCTGAATGCCAACCCGAAGATCATCATTTCGCGCACAGCGCCTGAGTTTTTACAGCGTTTATTTGAAATGGAAGTCCCTGAAATTTTTGACGGGCTGATCACCATTAAGAAAATTGTTCGCGAACCAGGTGAAAGGGCTAAAGTTGCCGTAGAATCATATGATGACCGTATTGATCCTGTTGGCGCCTGCGTTGGGATGAAAGGATCACGTATTCACGGGATAGTACGCGAATTGAAAAACGAGAATATTGATGTAATTAATTACACCAATAATTTACAGTTGTACATTCAGCGTGCTTTATCGCCGGCTAAAATCACATCTATTAAGCTGGATGATGAGAAAAAAACAGCTGCAGTCTATTTAAAACCCGACCAGGTTTCGTTGGCAATTGGCCGCGGTGGTCACAATATAAAACTGGCCGGCAAATTAACCGGATACGAAATTGATGTTTACCGTGAGGCTGATGAAACTGATGAGGATGTGGACATTGAAGAATTTTCAGACGAAATTGAAAGCTGGATTATTGATGAATTTAAACGAATTGGTTTAGATACAGCAAAATCTGTACTCGCTTTAACTGTTAATGAGTTGGTAAAACGTACCGACCTGGAAGAAGAAACTGTTAAAGAAGTGTTATCAATTCTGCAAGCTGAGTTTGAATAAGCGTAATAACAAAAATTAAAATCGTATTTTTGCATAAAATAGCAGAGAATTAATAATAATAAATGTCAGAAGACAAGTCCATAAAATTATTTACAGCAGCAAAAGAGCTGAACATCGGTACGGGTACTATTGTCGACTTTTTGGCGACAAAGGGCTATAAGGTTCAAAAGCATCCTATGGCCCAACTCGATGGCGACATGTATAATGCTCTTTTGAAAGAGTTTGCTGTGGATAAAATTATTAAGGAGGAAGCCAAACAGATCAGTATCGGAAAAATAAGAAAAGAAGATACCGTACAATTCCCCGAAAAACCAATTGAGCATCGTCGTTCACGGGACTTCGAGAACGAAGAGATCCTTATAAAAAATGCGGGACATCATTTTACGCCACCCGTTGTAGCGGAAAAACCAAAACACGTTGAACCGCAGCCTGAAAAAGTTGAGGACCACAATGAAATTTTACCTGGTGTAAAGGTTGTGGGTAAAATTGACCTGGATAATCTCCATTCAAAACCGTTGCCGGTTGAAAAACCAGTTGAGAAAAAGGAAGAAGTTGTTATAAAACAGGAAGTTCCGGCACCAAAACCACTGCCTGAAGTAGCAAAAGAAATCATACCCGAAGCTCCGGTGGCTGAAATTAAGAAGGAAATTGTTCCTCCTGTAGTTGCAGACGTTGCTCCGATCGTAGAGCCACCAGTTGTAGTGCCGGAAAAAGTTGCTGAAACTCCCGTAGTTGAAGCACCTGACGAACCTCAGGAGCCGGAAGTTATCCGGGCCAAAGCTGAACGTTTAACCGGTCCCAATGTTATCGGGAAAATACAATTGCCGGTCAATCCGCCAAAGCGTAATCCTGTAGCTTCGTCTTCAAACACCAATAACGCTGCTGATCATAAACGCAAAAGGAAACGTAAAGATCACCAGGGGCCGGGCGGGCATAACCCGCAGCAGGGTAACCCGGCTGCAAACCATGCCGGTCAGCAAGCCGCAAATCCACCGGGACAGCAGCAGCCACATGGCGGAAACCGTCCGGATTTCAGGAACAGGGGCGCCAATCATCCACCAGCAGGCGGAGGGGGAGGCAACCACCAGGGAGGCGGCAACAGGCCTGATTTCAGGAACCGTAGCGCAGCACAAAATACCGGTCCTAAGGAAGAACCAACAGAAAAAGATATACAAGACCAGATTAAGGCAACCTTAGCACGCCTGAGTGGTGCCGGTAAATCAGGCAAGTTTGCACAGCGGGCAAAATTCCGCCGTCAAAAACGTGATGATGTAGCTGCTACTGCCGAAGAACTGGCAATGGAGCAGGAACTGCAATCAAAAGTATTAAAGGTTACAGAGTTTGTTACTGCAAACGAACTGGCTTCGATGATGGATGTTTCTGTTACGCAGATCATCTCTACCTGTATGAGCCTGGGTATGTTCGTTTCTATTAACCAACGCCTTGATGCCGAAACTTTAAGCATTGTTGCTGATGAGTTTGGTTACCAGGTTGAGTTTGTAAAACCACAGGATGAAGAGGGGAACCTTGACCAGCCTGATAACCCGGAAGACCTTATACCACGCGCACCGATTGTAACCATAATGGGCCACGTTGACCATGGTAAAACTTCGTTGCTCGACTTTATCCGTAAAACAAACGTTATAGGTGGCGAAGCCGGGGGTATTACCCAGCACATTGGCGCTTATGAGGTAACTTTGCCGGATGATAAAGGGAAAATAACATTTTTGGATACACCGGGCCACGAGGCGTTTACCGCCATGCGTGCCAGGGGCGCCCAGGTAACAGATATTGTAATTATTGTAATTGCTGCTGATGACAGTGTGATGCCGCAAACCCGCGAGGCCATAAACCACGCACAAGCTGCTGGGGCACCTATTATTTTCGCCTTTAACAAAATTGACAGGCCCGGCGCAAATGCTGATAAGATCCGTGAACAACTATCGGCCATGAATATTTTGGTTGAAGAATGGGGCGGTAAATACCAGTCGCAGGAAATATCAGCCAAAACAGGCCTTAATGTTGAATTGCTATTAGAAAAAGTATTGCTCGAAGCTGAATTGCTTGAACTGAAAGCTAATCCAAATAAACGTGCAGTAGGTACTGTTATTGAAGCTGCCTTAGATAAAGGTCGCGGAATTGTTACTACTATTTTGGTACAAGCCGGAACGTTAAAAGTGGGCGATCCGATACTGGCTGGCTGTTACAGCGGACGTGTGAAAGCATTGACCAATGAACGTGGGCAACGGGTTGAAAAAGCCGGGCCATCTACGCCAGTGCAAGTACTGGGTATGCAGGGTGCCCCAACGGCAGGCGATAAATTTAATGTGCTGGAAAGCGAAGTTGAGGCCCGTGAAATTGCTAATAAACGTCTGCAATTACAACGCGAACAAGGTTTACGTACACAAAAACACATTACGCTTGATGAGATCGGCCGCCGTTTGGCAGTTGGTAACTTTAAAGAACTTAACATTATTGTTAAGGGTGACGTGGATGGCTCTATTGAGGCCTTGTCCGACTCATTATTAAAATTATCTACCGAACAAATACAGGTAAATATCATTTCGAAAGCGGTTGGGCAGATCTCCGAATCGGATGTATTATTGGCTTCCGCATCGGATGCTATCATCATTGGTTTCCAGGTACGCCCTTCGGGCAGTGCGCGCAAACTTGCAGAACAGGAACAGATCGACATCAGGCTTTATTCTATTATTTATGACGCCATAAATGAGATCAAAGCTGCGATGGAAGGTATGCTGGCCCCAACATTTGAAGAGAAAATTGTGGCCAATGTGGAGATCCGTGAAACCTTTAAGATCAGTAAAGTTGGTACAATTGCCGGCTGTATGGTACTTGACGGTAAAATTACCCGGAACAGTAAGATCCGCATCGTTCGCGAAGGCGTTGTTATCTATACAGGTGAACTCGCCTCGTTAAAACGCTTTAAAGACGACGTTAAAGAAGTTAACACCGGCTACGAATGCGGTTTGAACATCCACAACTTTAATAATATTGAAGTAGGCGACATTGTTGAGGCCTATGAAAATGTAGAAGTGAAGCGGAAGTTGTAAAATTATAATCTTTATCCAAAACGAAACAGGCCCCGAAAATTCGGGGCCTGTTTCGTTTTGGATTTTCTGCTGCAATTAGCGTCTGTGGTGCCTGATCACATGATGTCTTTTGTGATGTTTGTGATGCACCGGTTGGGCACTTACTGCACAATAGCTAAACATAGCTAAAAGCATAACTACTAATACTTTTGAGGCTTTCATAAGTTCGTTTGTTTTATATTTTAAATATAACTCAATTATACAATAGATTATTGGCTCGCAAAAATAAAACGGCATGTAACATTATCATTACAGTTAAAACCCTCTTATCCATAAAATCAATGCAAAGGCTTGAAAATGCCTCAAAATGTGAAATTTAACACTTTTTTTCAACTAACTTTTTGGTTTTTAACATAAAGTCATGTAAATTTCAGCTTTAACCTGATTTCATGAAAAAATCTATTGCCTTATCTGCAACAGCGTGCCTTTTGTGTATAGCTCTCAGCAAAAATTCATTTGCGCAGGTTGCCCGAACAGACAGCAGTTCGCAGGAATATGCATTCAATAATACACTGACGCTCTTTTATAGAAGCCTTGGGGAGCAGTCGCCGTTATTTAACGGTCCCGAATACTATTCTTACGACCCGCTGATTAAAGGTAATGCGTATTTTTTAGAAGTGAATGCTTTTTCGCCGGGGTCGGTGCACTATGATGGGGCCTTTTATACGGGCGTGCCAATGCTGTATGATATTCATAAAGATAAAGTTGTCGTACTCCTATACAACCACTTTTCAAAATTTTCATTGGTAGATGAAAAAGTAAAAAGTTTTGATTTTTCAGATCATCATTTTATAAATATTAATGTTGATACACTGCGCAATAACGAGATCTTAACATCAGGTTTTTATGATGAGCTTTATAGTGGAAAAACACAGGTATTAGCTAAAAGATCAAAAAACATCCAAACCTCGGCTGGTTCACAAACAGGGCCCGAATCTTATTTCGACCCGCAAATCAGTTATGTTTTGAGAAAAAATAACGTTTATTACAGCTTTAGCAGCAAAGGATCCATGCTTAGTATTTTAAAAGATAAGAAAAAGGAACTTACACAGTATATTAAAGCCAAAGACATTAATTTCCGGAAAAACCCAGAAGAGGCTATGGTCGAAATAGCATCTTATTATGACCATTTAATCAAGTAATATGAGAAAAACTTATCTTCTAAGTTTCTGCTTCCTGTTTTTTTTACAAATAGTCTCGGCCCAGCAAAGTACTGTAAAATTAATTAGCGTTAACTTCCAGCAAGCAACCATTACCCAATTTGTTAGTGACCTTGAATCAAAAAGCAATTACCATTTTTATTTTGACCCGGTATCTTTTGACAGTTTAAAAGTCACCATGCAGGTAAATGATAAGCCGCTTGAAAATATTTTGGACATTGCTTTCAAAAACACCGATTTCCATTACGCAATTACAAATCAGCAACAGGTATTCCTCACAAAAGGGAGGCAAATAAAAACTGATCTGGCACCCGGATTCGTTGCAAATACCAACGTGCAAACCAAGCAAGTATCTACGGTATCTGACTACACCGATGACAAGGACAAAAAAGTGGCAGACGCGACAACTGAAAACAAGATTTATGAAATAGGCATAAAAACCAACAGCATAAAACCTGGAACCGCAACATTAAGTGGTTATATCCGTGACATAAAATCAGGCGAAGCGGTAGGCGGCGCAAGTATCTATATCGCAAGCACAAAATCGGGTGTATCTACCGACCAGTTCGGGTATTTTACATTGACGCTAAGCCGTGGCAGGCATATCCTGAACATCCGTGGTTTGGGCATGCGTGATACCCGGCGCCAGATAATCCTGTACACTGATGGGAAACTGAATATTGAGATGCAGGAGCAAATAAACAGTTTAAAAGAGGTAAAAATATCAGCAGACAAGGTTGCGAACGTGCGAAGTGTTGAATTAGGGGTAACACGCATGGACATTAAAAACATTAAACAGATACCTACTGCCTTTGGAGAAACTGATGTGTTAAAAGTTGTTTTAACACTGCCGGGCGTTACATCTGTTGGCGAAGCTACAACAGGATTCAATGTGCGCGGTGGTGCAGCTGATGAAAATTTGATCCTGCTTGATGGCGCTACTATTTACAATCCGGCGCATTTCTTTGGATTTTTTGCAGCCTTCAATCCCGATATTGTTAAAGATATAGAACTATATAAGAGCAGCATCCCGGAAAAATTCGGAGGTCGTCTTTCATCCGTATTAGAAATTACTAATCGTGAAGGTAATAAAAAGATATTTACCGGTTCTGCCGGGATTGGTTTGCTAACCAGCCGCCTTAATGTTGAAGGGCCAATAGTAAAAGATAAAACATCATTTATATTTGGTGCCCGCACCACCTATTCAGATTGGCTGCTCAATTTATTGCCACAGGCTTACAAAAACAGTTCCGCATCGTTTAATGATGCCAACCTGGATATAAGCCACCAGATAAATGACAAAAACAATATCTACCTGTCAAGCTATATCAGTAATGATAAGTTTAGACTAAACAGTGACACCACCTATGCCTACAGCAATAAAAGTATCGTATTAAAATGGAAACACAACTTTAACACAAAGTTATTTAGCCTGATCAGTGCCGGATTTGACAAGTATAATTATTCAATATCCAGCACCGCCAATCCGGTAAATGGATATAGTCTGGCTTCCAATATAAATCAGTCCAACTTCAAGGCTGACTTTACCTATTATTTAAGTAGCAAACATACGATCAATTTTGGCCTTAGCTCAATTCTTTATCAAAACAATGCCGGCTCATTTGAACCTGACGGTAGCCGGTCTTTGGTAATCCCCCAGGTGATAGCACAGGAACAAGCATTGGAAAGCGCGCTATACCTCGGCGACAAATATGAAGTTAGCCCAAACCTGACAATCAGCGCGGGCGTGCGTTTTAACATCTATAATTACCTTGGACCGCAAACCGTTGACTCGTATGCGCCAAATTTGCCAAGAGAGCCGGACAACGTGCTGGATAGTACCGCTTTCAAAAGCGGCAAGGTTATTAACACCTATGCGGCACCCGACATCCGGATCTCTGCGCGCTATTTGTTAAATGACGATTTATCCATAAAGGCCGGTTATAATACGCTGCACCAATACCTGCATTTGTTAACTAATTCCACATCAATTTCGCCTACCGACGTTTATAAGTTAAGCGATCCGAACATTAAGCCCGAGTACGGTGACCAGGTATCATTTGGGATCTTTAAAAATGCCATGGCAAATACCATCGAAATGTCTGTAGAGGTATATTATAAACGCCTTAAAAACTACCTTGATTATAAAAGCGGGGCTGAATTGGTCCTGAATCAGCATATTGAACAGGCAGTTATAAATGATGAAGGCAAAGCTTACGGTGCTGAATTTTTACTTAAGAAAACAGCCGGAAAGTTAAACGGCTGGATCAGTTACACCTATTCACGCACATTATTAAGGCAGGATGACCCTACCGCAGGGCAATTCATAAATGGCGGCTCCTGGTATCCGGCAAGTTGGGACAAGCCAAGTGCCTTTAACTTCACCGGTAACTATAAGTTTACCCACAGGTATAGCATTTCGCTGGATATAGCTTACAGCACTGGGCGCCCTATAACACTACCGATAGCACAATATGAGTATGCAGGCTCTGAACGGGTATTTTATTCGGACAGAAATCAGTACAGAATACCTGATTATTTTAGGTCAGACTTTTCAATAAATATTGAGGGCAACCATAAAGTACATCAAAAGACACATAATTCATGGACGATTGGCGTTTATAATTTAACCGGCAGGCAAAATGCTTATTCAACCTTCTTTACTGAACAGGGCGGAGTTATAAGCGGTTATAAATTGTCAATATTCGCTACACCCATCCCTTTTATTAATTATAATATCAGGTTTTAAAATTAATGAATCGCAATAGTAGATTTTTGTTTTATTTTATTCTCGTTGTCAACATGTTAAGCTGCAAAAAGCCATACAATCCTCCCGGTGTTTCCAGCCCGGGAAGTTACCTTGTTGTTGAAGGGGTGATTAACAGCGGATCAGATTCTACTATTATCAAGCTCAGTAAAACCGTTCCAATTTCAAATGCTACTGCCACAAACCCGGTGTTGCATGCAAGCCTGGCTGTTGAAGGCGACCAAAATATTTCCTTTCCTTTATCCGAAACAGGCCCTGGCAGGTATACTTGTGCCGGCTTAAATCTTGATAAATCATACACCTATCGTTTGAGCATAAAAACTGCAAATAATGAACAATATTATTCTGATTATGTCCCGGTTTTAAACGCTCCCCCAATTGACAGTGTATATTTTACCGTAGCAAAAAATGGAATAAATATTTTTTCGGACACACACGACGCCTCAAATACTGTAAAATATTACCGCTGGGATTATCAGGAAACATGGGTTTTCCATTCAAACTTCGAGTCGGGTTACGTTTCCAATGGGGATACTGTTATAGAACGAAATTTTTTAAACAACGAAATTTATCAATGTTGGGGAAACGAAACTTCAAACACCATTATTTTGGCATCTTCGGCCATTCTTTCAAAAGATATTATTACAAAAATCCCTATTACGGCGGTAGTCTCAACATCTGAAAAACTGGGTAGTGAGTACAGCATCATAGTAAGAGAATATGCAATTACGGGCGAAGCTTATACATTTTGGCAAAACTTAAAAAAAGTTACAGAACAGTTAGGGGGGATATTTGACGCCCAGCCATCACAGATCAATGGGAACATACATAGTGTCACCAATCCTGCTGAACCTATTATTGGCTATATCAGTGCGGGAAGCACCACAAGCAAAAGAATTTTTATAAAAAACCAGCAATTACCGGGCTGGGTGCCTGCCAATCCATACCCCAATTGCGAGCTTGATTCTCTTTTTCTTCAATATGCTCCGGTTGGTACTACCGTGCCGGTTAACCAGGAAAATGAATATTTTAATTACAATAAAGGCGCGGATCACAGGTATTTATTAATACCTGTCGGACCAATTCTTGTGATCCCGAAATTTGGCCCGGTGCGCATTATAGGCCACACTGGTTCAACTCCCGAGTGTGTGGATTGTACTTTGAGGGGCACTAATAAACAACCTATTTTTTGGCAATAATATGACGACAAAAAAATATATAATAATTGCAAGCGCATTGATAACGTTCGGGAGTTGTAAAAAGCCATATAACCCACCGGCAATTACTTCTGCGGGCAGTTACCTTGTTGTGGAAGGAGCGATCAACAGCGGATCAGATGAAACCACCATCAAGTTAAGCAGAACTTTTAAATTATCAAATGCAGTTAGCTTAAACCCGGAATTGCAGGCAATTGTTGCTGTGCAAAGCGACCAGAATATTAATTTTCCATTAACAGAAACAACCAACGGTAACTATGTTTCGGGCGGTTTAAACCTCGACAACTCCCATAAGTATCGTTTAAGTATAAAAACATCCAACAATGAACAATACTACTCCGATTATGTTCCCGTTTTAAACTCCCCGCCGATCGACAGTGTGAATTTTACCGTCACAAATAATGGAATAAATATTTATTCAAATACACATGACGCAACAAATGGCGTAAAATACTACCGATGGGATTTCCAGGAAACGTGGATATTTCATTCAAATTACGATTCGGGTGTTTACTCAAATGGTGATACCGTATTGATAAGGCCCGCAAATGATCAGATTTTTACCTGCTGGAGAAATGACACTTCGAGTACCATTATTATTAATTCATCTGCTAAACTGGCAAAAAATATCATCTCTGAAAATCCGCTTACATCAATTGCCTCAACATCCGAAAAACTGGGTAATGAATATAGCATTTTGGTCAGACAATATGCGTTAACGCCTGATGCTTATACTTTTTGGACAAATTTAAAAAAGAACACCGAGCAATTGGGAAGTATATTCGATGCTGAACCTTCACAGATCAATGGGAATATCCATTCAGTTTCTAATCCGCTTGAGCCTGTTATCGGATACTTAAGTGTTGGCAGCACATCAAGCCAAAGAATCTTCATTAAAAACAACCAGCTGCCTGCATGGGTGCCGACACCGGCATATCCAAATTGCCAGCTCGATACTTGCTTATATATTTATTATGCTCAGGGTGCTAAGGTTCCGGTTAACCAGGTAAATGAATTTATAAATTTCAACAGAGGAGCTGCTTACCCCCTAATACCGGTTGCTCCAATTGAGCCTCCGGGTTCACCCCCTATCGGATATTCAGCAGCAAGTCCAATTTGTGTGGATTGTACATTAAGGGGAACAAACGTTGAGCCTGTATTTTGGAAATATTGACACAACCCAATCATAAAAAAAGTATTGATCATGAGAAACACCATACAAACGATTAAAATAACCTTGCTAACAACAATCCTTTCATTGTTCTTTTTAAGCAGCAAGGCCCAGGTTATACAAGAAGTGCAAAATAGTTTTAACTTGTATAAGCAAAACGCATTACAGGAGAAAATATATGTTCATACCGACAAGAACGTTTACCTGCCTGGTGAGATATTATGGTTTAAAGTATATTGTGTTGATGGCAACGACCACAAACCGCTAAACCTTAGCAAAGTGGTTTATGTTGAAATCTTAGATAACAGCCAGAATCCGGTAGTGCAAGCAAAGGTTTTGATGAAAAATGGCCTGGGCAATGGTTCAATATACATCCCGGTGTCGGTTAATACCGGCAATTGCAAGCTCAGGGCTTATACCAGTTGGATGAAGAATTTCAGCCCCGATTTTTATTTTGAAAAACAAATTTCACTTATAAATCCACTAAAATCGCCTGAAGCCATTGTTGCAGCAACAGCGCCAGCCTATGATATTCAGTTTTTTCCGGAGGGCGGCAGTTTAGTTAGCGGGATAAAAAGCAAAGTGGCTTTTAAGGCGATCGGGCAAAATGGTAAAGGTATAAATATTGAAGGGATAGTAACTGATCAGCATAATGATACGGTGGCACATTTTAAATCGTTTAAATTTGGCATGGGCAGCTTTTCGTTCATACCCACTCCAAATAATACGTATAAGGCTATCATAAAAACAGATGATAATTCACCAATCACAAAAAACCTTCCTGATATCAATACCCAGGGTTATGTAATGGCAATGGCAGATAACAGCAGCGGGCAACTTGATGTAACTGTTAAGAGCACTGATAATTCCTCTGGGAATATTTACCTGTTTGTACATACCAGGCAAACAGTAAAAGCTGCTGAAACCGCTATTATTACAAATGGAGTCGCACATTTTTTGATAAATAAAAGTGCGTTGGGAGAAGGTATTTCACATTTTACGGTTTTCAATAACGCCAAACAACCTGTTTGCGAAAGGCTATGGTTTAAAAGACCCGCCCAGCAATTATTTGTTGATGCAGGTACCGATCAGCAACAATATGGTGTTCGCAAAAAGGTAAATGTTAGTGTTTTGGCAAAAGATCAATCGGGCAACCCATTAAATGCAGATCTGTCAATGTCCGTGTATCGCATTGACTCATTGCAGAAAGTTGACCAAAGCGATATCTTTTCCTATCTGTGGTTAAGTTCCGACCTGAAAGGGCAAATAGAATCACCGGGCTACTACTTCAAAAATGCCAACGCCGAATCGGATGAAGCATTGGATAATTTATTGCTTACCCAAGGCTGGAGAAAGTTTCAATGGAATAAGGTGCTGGAAAACAAGCCTGCTGAATTTACTTTTTTGCCGGAATATTCCGGACATATGGTTAATGCAAAGATCGTAAGTACTGAAAGCGGGGCGCCGGCTAAAAACATTATTACTTACCTCGGGATCCCCGGAAAAAGAGTGCAGCTATACACTTCGCAAAGCGATTCAACCGGGCATTTGCTTTATGCCACAAAAGACTTCTATGGTCCAAATGAGCTTATTGCACAAACCAATCAATTAATTGACAGTACCTACCGGATTGATATTTTAAGCCCTTTTTCGGAGCAATTCACAAAAACTCCTTTAGCCAGGTTTGAATTTAATGCCGGCATGGCAGGGGCATTACAGGAACATAGCTTAGGAATACAGGTGCTGAATATTTATTCAGGCAATATGATCAAACGTTATCATGACCCGTCAGTTGACAGCAGCGCGTTTTATGGCAAACCATTTAAAACCTACAAACTCGACGATTATACCCGCTTTACCACAATGGAGGAAGATCTACGCGAGTATGTGTCTGAAGATAACATCGTAAATACAAGAGGGAATTTTCACATCAAGGTACTCAACGACCGTGGCTTTTTAGACAGCGACCCACTTGTACTGCTCGATGGTGTACCGGTGTTTAATATCAACAAAGTATTTACTGTTGACCCTTTAAAAGTGAAAAAACTGGAAGTTGTACCATTCAGGTATTACTATGGCCCGGCAGTGGAAGAAGGTATATTTAGCTTTACCACCTATAAGGGAGATCTTGGCGGTGTTGAACTTGATCCGCACGCAGTCGTAATTGATTATGAAGGACTGCAATTAAGCAGGGAGTTCTATTCGCCTGTATATGATACCGAAACACAAGCCACAAGCAGAATCCCCGATTTCAGGAATCTTTTATACTGGTCGCCATCAGTTGCCGAACATGGAAAAGGTGATGTATCCTTTTATACATCAGACCAACCCGGCAAATATGTCGGCGTAGTACAGGGACTTACACCAAAAGGGGATGCAGGGGTGCATTATTTTACTTTTGAGGTAAAATAGCAAGATAGGTACTACAATATTTTACAAGCAGAGAGGTTTGCGATAACCCTGCCTATTTGTAAAACGAATAAAATAACAGGTGGCAAATGAAGAATTTTATAAATGATAAGGCAGGGAATTATGCTTGACTTAGCTAATAAGCATATCGAAACAAAAATAAACAATCGTACCTTTAAGCTATATGCTACCGTTACTAACATCTGCCCAAATCCGCGAAGCTGATGCCTATACTATAGCTCATGAGCCTATTGCTTCTATCGACCTGATGGAACGGGCATCGCATGTTTTTGCAGACTGGTTTATAAATCATTTTCAAGATCAAAACCAGGCAATATCGGTTTACTGCGGCACCGGCAATAATGGCGGCGATGGCTTGGCTATTGCAAGAATATTGCAGAACTATCTGTATAAAAATATAAATGTTAAAGTGGCCCGGTTTTCGAACAAGTCGACCGCAGACTTTAATATAAATCTTGAACGGCTAAAAAAAGCAACTGTAAGCATAACAGAAATACACCCCGGGAGCGGCTTCCCGGTTGAAGAAAGTCAGGTTATTATTGATGCATTACTGGGGACCGGTTTAAACAAGCCCCTCGAAGGTGATTATAAAAGGCTGGTTGATCATTTAAACAGTTTGGATAAAACGGTGGTGGCGGTTGATGTGCCAACCGGTTTTTTTACGGATGGTGAGATGCCTCAGGGTGCCGGAGTTTTAAAAGCAGACTATGTGATCACGTTTCAGCAGCCAAAGGTCAATTTTCTGCTGCCGGAATCGGGCCCTTACATCAGGTCCTGGGAGGCTGTTAATATTGGCATTGATGAAGGTTTTATACAATCGCTCAATTCTCCATACCTGGCAGTTGAAGAAGAAGACATTCGAAAAATGCTGAAACCGCGCCATCGCTTTTGCAATAAAGGGAGTTATGGCCATGCATTAATTATTGCCGGACACCCAGAAACGATGGGCGCTGCATTGCTTTGTGCCTCGGCTTGTGTCTATGCAGGTTCAGGATTAACAACCGCATGTGTTCCGCAAAGTGGGCTTTTAGCCTTAAACAGTTACATGCCGGAAATTATGGCGGTGGTTAGGCACGACATGCAATTACCTGAAATTGATTGGCGGAAATTCAACTCAATTGGTATTGGCCCGGGGCTGGGGCAGGATGAACTGGCAGTGGAGCTGGTAACAGATGTTTTTACCAATTATAAAAAGCCTATAGTTATTGATGCAGACGGTCTTAATTTGTTATCTGTTCATAGGGAATTATGGCGCTCCGTTCCTGAAAACTCCATTTTAACCCCGCATATGAAGGAGTTCGACCGGCTTTTTGGAGCACATGACAACTGGTGGCTCCGTATGCAAACCGGGATTCAAAAGGCGAAGGAACACCGGCTTTATATCCTTTTAAAAAACGATTTCACTTTAATTATTACGCCGCAGGGCAAAGTGTATTTTAATACCACCGGCAACCCGGCAATGGCCAGCGGCGGTATGGGGGATGTGCTGACCGGCATATTAGCATCTTTGCTGGCGCAAGGTTATTCTCCCGAAGAGAGCTGCCTCATCGGGGCGTTTGTACACGGTAAAGCGGGGGATGAACTCGCATTGCCTGAAAAGATGAATGTGGTGCTCCCAAGCCAGGTTGCGGCACGCTTGCATGTTACCATGGGCAAATTAATGGCATAAAAAAAACGACCGTAAGTATCGTACAGCCGTTTCATAACTATTAACTGATCTTATAAAGAACAAAATACTCAAAATGTTTATCCGGGATGTTAGGTTTGAGGAGTGAGATTTTCTCATTCCCGTTTCCAAGATCCCTTTTCTGCACATATAGACGCGCCAAAATTTATTTTATTACAGGCTAAACAATAAAATGAAGCGTTTTAAATGTTAAATTATGTTAATAAACAAATCAGGAAGGCTGTTGTTTTAAAAAAACGGAGATGTGTGTTGCGAATGGAGACAAGAAGCTAAATATTCCGGCACACCACTCCACAGAAAATTAAAATTTGCCGAGAACCATCATTTCGTCCATGGTGGGGCTGGCGCTGCCGCCTCTTGGTTCGAGGGTAACTGCAAAGGCATCGGCCGAAGCTATAGATTTCATTTCCTTCATATCCGTCGAATCGGGATTGGCATCAAAGACACCAAGGTCCACCGGCTTTCCGGCAACAAGGGCCCATAACTGGTATTGGTGGTCCTTGTCGTTTTCTGGCATTTTAATGGAGTGCATGTCAATCCATACCTTTTTTCTAACGGGACTCCAGGCCACAGTGACCAGGGCAGCCGGCGCATGGACGGTACCCTGCAATTTAAGAAATTTAAAGGAAGCATCCTGTAATACCTGCAATTCGCCGTCCTTAAGGCTTACGGTATTTGCAAAACGCTGTTTGTCGAGCTGTAAAGAAGCTATTTGTGTATTGGAATCCTGTAGCTTGTGATACAAAGAAACCAGCGCAACTATGCTGACCAACAATAGAGCCAGGCAGGCCGCAAAGGCATATTTATAAAAACGGAAGATGTTCGGCGAAGGCATTGAAATAATGTTATCTTTAGGAGCAACGCTGTTTGCGGCAGCCTCTTCGCTTTTTGCTGCACCAGGTATAATACTTTCTAATATTTTACTGCGCAGTTGTTCTGAAGGTTCAACGGCATTTTTTTGAGCATATAATTCCATCGAGCGCTCTATTTCATCCAGTTCAGCTTTTATCGCCGGATGTTTTGCAGCCATCTCCTCTACCTGCAACTTTTCCGCGGGACTTACATCCCCCAGAACGTAAAGCTCCAGTATTCCAGTTTCGATATATGCCTTAATATCTTCCAATTCAAAATTCAATTAAAATGTTTTCTGAGCTGCTGAATAGCCATTCTTAGCCGCGTTTTTATAGTACCAAGCGGAATGCCCAATTCCTCCGCAGCTTCCACATGGGTAAAACCTTTAAAATATACAAGGTCAAGAATCGACTTTTGTTCGGGTTTTAGTGTTTCTACTAAATCTTTTATACCCAGCAACTCGGGTTTGTAAACCGTATTCCTTTGTTCGTCAATGGAATTTACGTTGTTTTCGAGGTCCTGGTTTTTATTTTGGTTCTTAAAATCTTTTGACCTGATCTTGTCTATGGCCATGTTTCGGGCAATATTCACCATCCAGGTAAACAGGCGGCCTTTTTCAGTGTTATAGCTTGAAAAGGAGTTCCATATTTTTACGAAAGTCTCCTGCAACACATCTTCTGCCGTAGGAGTATCGGTAATTATACGGGCGATCACACCATATAAAGAAGCAGAATACATATCATAGAGTGCCTCAATGCCTGTTTTATCCCTGTTTCGCAGGGCAAGCACAAGTTCTTCTTCCGAAAGTGATATTTTTCTTTTTCTGCTCAATACCGTGAAGATATAAAGGAATTATCAGATTTCAAACAAGTGTTTTTCGGCATGGTATGAAGAACGTACCAGTGGCCCGCTTTCTACATACCTGAAACCCATATTCAATCCAATTTCTTTGTAACGGGCAAATTGATCAGGGTGGATCCAGTCAATTACCGGGTGATGGCTTCGGGTCGGCTGTAAATATTGTCCGAGGGTTAGTATCTGCACCCCGGCATCCAGCAGGTCATTCATCGACTCGATAACGTCTTCTTCCGTTTCGCCCAGGCCCAGCATAATGCCCGATTTGGTACGCAATCCTGCTTTAGCTATATGCTGTAAACATTCCAGGCTACGGTCATATTTCGCCTGAATACGTACTTCGCGGGTTAGGCGCCTTACAGTTTCCAGGTTATGCGAAACAACTTCGGGCCGGGTTTCCAGTACGCGTTCAAGGTTTTCCCATACGCCCCTGAAATCGGGTAATAAAGTTTCTAAGGTAGTTACAGGGCTTTCCCGGCGGATGGCATTGATGGTTTCGGCCCAGATGATGGAACCTCCGTCTTTCAAATCATCGCGGTCAACCGAAGTGATCACACAATGCTTTACCTGCATTAATTTAACCGAATTTGCTACACGGTTGGGTTCATCGGTATCAACAGCCAACGGCCTGCCTGTGGCAACCGCGCAAAATGAACAGGAGCGGGTGCAAATGTTTCCTAATATCATAAAGGTAGCCGTACCGGCACCCCAGCATTCGCCCATATTTGGGCAATTGCCGCTTTCGCAAATGGTGTGCAGCTTATGGGTATCCACCAAACTGCGCACCTGGGCGTACTCTTTTCCTACAGGAAGACGCACTCTAAGCCAGTCGGGCTTGCGTTGTGGCTGGTTTACAGGAACTACAGGCAAATCAATCATAATGCAAAAGTAGGTGTTTTGTTGAGATTAGAGATAAGAGGTTGGAGATTAGTTGATTTTTTGACCTGAAAGTCACTTTTCGTATTTGCATCATTTTGAATTACATCGTTGGATACTGGTATTATGCGGGCTATTTGTTAGCTTTGTTATATTAAAATTGTGTGTTATGAATATTTCGTCTGTCCATCCACCGCTTAGCAATATCCAGGCTGAACTATTGAAAGTTTTTAGCGCCTCCTGGCGCGATAATGAGGTGTAAGGCCTGATGCGTAAAGGCTTCTCGTGCCCCGCATGCCAAGTAAACGTTTTGCATGTAAGATAGGACATAGTTAGTCCGGCAAGTCACGAGTAGCCTTTGCCCGCTTGGCCCGCCCGTCATACTCGCGCCAGAAGCAAGGCTACTCGTCCCCCGCCAAGGGGTTTTACCTGGGCTTGGATTTACTTTTCCCCAAAAGTCATCCGATAGTCCTCACATTTTCATCCCCGCCATCCCCTTATCATCCCCATTCTTAAAAATATATTCGCTGTTCAATAAATAGGCGCCGTTGCTTACTACTATGTCTCCTTTTGACAAACCGTTTAGTATGGGGACGTAATCCTGGTTGCCTGTTCCTAAATTGACCATCCGGGGGGAAAAGCTGCCATCTGCATTTTTAATCCAAACTATAATTCCTTTTCCACTGGTATTCAAGGCTGAAACCGGTATAGCCAAAGCTTTTTGCTGACCCGAGATCAGGGAAACATAAGCAAGCATGCCCGGCCTGATCATCCCCTGGTTGTTTTGGATACTAACACGGATCAGGTCTAATTTGGATGCGGCCGATATGTCGGGATTAATAAAGGCTATTTTGCTTTTGATCTGTTTCCCGCCAAGGTCGGGGAAAGAAACATTTACCTGGTCGCTAACGTGATAAAGCGATGTTTCACTGGCATATACCTGGGCCTCAACCCATAGTGAATTAAGGTTATCCGTTTTCAGAATGTTCATTCCTTCGGTGATGTAATCGCCTTCATGCACATTGATTTCGGTTACAACACCGCTTATTTTACTTTGTACGGTAACCGATGGAGATACTTTACCTGATGCCGCAAGCCTTTTCAACTGCGCCGGAGAAAAACCCCAAAGCTGTAGTTTATTTTCGGCGGCGCTGATCAGTTTATTATAATCCACATCGGGATTATTTATCTCTTTTTTTTGCTGCAGGGCCAGTAAGTATTCTTTTTCGGCCCCGGCCAAATCCTCACTGTAAACATCATAAAGGGGTTGCCCGGCGGCAATGTGTTCACCTGCTGTTCTCACGTATAAGTGTACTATCCGCCCTGCCACGCGCGCACTCAGCGCATCCGACTGGCTTTGATCGGCAGCCACCGTTCCGGTAATAGTTTTTTCAGAGCCAACCGACCGGAAATCTATGGTATCGGTTTCAATACCGGCTAATTTTATTTGAGAAGCGGTCAGCCTGATCTTATCCTTTGTATCCTGGCTATTTCCCGAAGTTAACTCAACTTTAATCAATACCATGTGGCAGACCGGGCAATTGCCGGGATGATCTTCATGCACCTGCGGATGCATGGAACAGGTATAGTATGATTTATTTTTAGCGGCAGTACCTGCCTGGTTCTTTTGTTTGCAGGCGCTAACAATCATGGTTAATGCCAACAGGGAAAGAAATATTTTAATTGTCCCGGTTAAGCTAAAACCGGGTTGATGTTGATTATTCATGCGCTTTGGTTTTTATAAAACTTTCACTGTCTGTTAAATATTGGGCATTTGCGGCGATGGTGTCCTGTACCGCCAGTCCTTTTGATATAAGGACAAAGTCGCCGTTTATTAATCCGGTTTCAACCGGCTGTACTTTAAAAAGGCCGTCCTGTTTTAGCCATACAATTTTATGCTGACCCAGGTCGGTCAGAGCGGCGCGGGGAATCCACACGCCACTTTTTGTTCCGGTATTTATCTCCGCCTTAAGCAGGCTGTTTACCTTTAAATCATGGTCCATGTTATGCAGATAAACCCTTATCAGCGTGGCTTTATCTCCGTTCTGCAAAAACGGTTCAATAAAATCAACCCGGCCGTCTAATATCATTCCCGGCATATCCGGCATGGTCATATTTACCGGCTGGTGCAGCTTAAGGTCAGCCAGATCGGTGTTTTTTATTTTTATGATCGCCCAAAGCCGGTGCGCATCAACTACATTAAAAAGGATTTGCCCTTGTTCAATGTACATTCCTTCCTTAATGGATAAAGGCATATTGGTTGCATAGGCCTGGTCTGCATTTGTTTCGGGCATCACCACATTTTGACTGTGGGATCGGTCATGCACATGACCGTCGTAAGGACTAAACACAGGCAAGCTATAGAAGGCCTTATGGCTTTTTTCGACCTGGCTTAACTGGCCCTGGCTGAGTCCAAGCAGCAGTAGTTTCTGTTCTGCGGCCCTTATCAATTCGGTTTCTTCCGGCGTATGTTCCTTCAGGTAGATCAAATCCTGCTGAGCGCTTACCATATCGGGACTGTAGATGTCGAAAAGGCGCTGCCCTTTATGGATTTCCTCAAAGGAATATTTGATGTAAAGCTTCTCGATCCTTCCGGCAAATCGGGCTGCAATATTGTTAAAGGTACGGGCATCATAATCAATAAAACCATCGGCGTTAATGTTTACCGGGACATCCTTTTGCAGCGGGATAATTGTATTTATTGAGGAGATCACCGTTGAATTTACCGGTTGCAAAACGGTATTGAGATCAATTCCAGCACTCTCGCTGGCCTGCCCGGACTTTTTAACCAGCGTCATCCCACAAATAGGGCAAAACCCCGGCTGGTCCTCAACAATCTGGTGATGCATTGGGCAGGTATATTTTACCGCTGCGCCTTGCGTTGTCGCAACGGGCTTTTGTTTGCATCCAACAATTAAAAGCAATACAATAAGCAGCAAGGGTGATACTATTTTAATACCTTTCATTTTCTCTTTCATAAGCTACCTGTAATTGTAAAAGTTCCTGTAGGCGGTCCAAGGCATCCATCCGGGCGGTTTGTAATGATTTGATGCCATCCAAAACTGAAGGAAGGTCACCGGTGTTTTGTTCGTAAGCCAGCAAGGCTGTTTTATAATTATTTTGCCGCGCAGGTATGATGTTTTGCTGGTAGTTTTTAAGTTGCGTTTTTTTGCTGCTGATACCGGCCCGCAACGATGCTACCTGCCCTTCGGCCTCATTTAAGGTTTCCATTCTTTTTTGCTGCAATTCGTCAACCTCAAACCTGATCCCTTTCAGATTGGCCTTATACTCCTTTGAGGCCCATGGCACAATAGGAATAGTAACCGCGCCCATCAAAACAAATTGGTTGGCCATATTGCCGAAACCAATCATGTGCGCCGCCTGAATACCGAAGTCCGGTTTGCGTTTGCTGTATTCGGCTTTTGCATTTAGCTGCTGCAATTCAATATTGCGGTCAATCCCCTTGATGTCGCTCCGTGCCGATGCAAAGGCCGCGGTATCGGTAAAGGCCAGTTCGTAATCCTTCACCACTATGGTTGTATCCACTGTAAAGGCATCTTGTTTATCCCGGTCCATAAGGGTGTTCAGCATAATATTTTTTTGCCTGATCTCATTGTTTAATTCTTCGCGGGTATTATCCAGTTCAAAAATTTCGGCTTTGGCTTTGTAGATGTTGTTCAACTTCTCTTTGCCATAAGTCAGTTTGATATTGGCGTCTTTGAGCATGTATTCCAAAAGGTCGCGGGTGTTTTTTAAAAGAGACAGTTTTTTCTCCAGGATAACACGGTCATAATAGTACAGCCGTGCCTGTGCTGCCAACTGATTTTTCATATAGTTCTTGTCCTCCGCAGTTACTTTCGACATCCCCTTCATATAATCCTCCTTTGCCTTCAGTTTTGCCGGGTTGGTAAACATTTGCTCTGCGCTGATCATAAACGAACCATCGTTTGGTGGAATCATATACGGCGTTTGATACAGCCCCGCACTAAGCTTTGGCGCATCCAGGTTTTTTGCCCCGGCGGCGTAGGCGTCAAGGGCGCTGATCTTTGCATCATACGCCAATAATGCCGGGTTTGCGCTGATCCGGGTCAAAACGCTGTCGAGCGGTAATAGCTGCGACTGGCCTTTTAATGTATTTATGGTACAGCTGCAGATAATTGCAAGGCTGACGATCTGATAAATCCTCTTCATATAATTATTCCTTTACCTCTAAAACTTCCGGTTTGCCAAATTTTCTTAGTTCATACTCCTTAACCATCAGGAAGATCAGTGGAGTAACCAGTAAAATATGGGTGGAAGATGTTAATACCCCGCCGATCATCGGCAGTACAATGGGCCGCATTACATCGCTGCCCGTGCCGCTTGCCCAAAGCACGGGTATCAGGCCAAACAATGCCACGCTGACAGTCATCAGTTTTGGCCGAAGGCGTTTTATGGCACCGTTCATCACATAAGTGCGCAAGTCTTCTTTGCTTATCTTTTCATTTAAACCGGCTTTTAATTTTACCAGTTGCTGCATGGCGTCATTAAGGTAAATTACCATCACGATCCCTGTTTCTACCGCGATACCAAACAGGGCAATAAAGCCAACCGCTACCGCCACCGATAAATGCACCCCAAAAAAGTACACCATATAAGCTCCGCCAATAAGCGCGAAGGGGATAGAAATCAAGCTAAAAAACGCCTCTCTAACCGATTTAAAAGCAAAGTATAAACAGGCAAAAATTATCAGCAGTACGATGGGCATAATCAATTTTAATGTCCTTTCTGCTCTTATTAAATTTTCATACTGCCCGCTCCATTCTATAAAATAGCCTTTGGGCAGCGTTTTAACCATGGTGTTCAATTTCTCCTGTGCCGCCTGAACGGTGCTGCCCAGGTCGCGGTCGCGGACATTGAACAATACTGTGCCACGCAATAAGGCGTTTTCCGATTGGATCATGGCAGGGCCATCGCTGATCTTAATATCGGCTACAGCCGATAAGGGGATAGGCCCATAATTTGCCGTTTGAACCAGTGTGCGACCAATCTGATCAAGGTTGTTGCGGTAATCCTGCGCCAGGCGGAGATTTACGCTGAAACGCCTGCGGCTTTCAATGGTTGGCGTCAGGTTCATTCCGCCAAGTGAGCTTTCTACCACCTCATTTACATCGTCAACACTTAAACCATAACGGCCAATGGCTTCTTTTTTAACCTGTATATCCAGGTATTTGCCGCCGGTGATGGGATCAACATAAAGATCTTTTACACCCGGCATGCCCTGCAAAGCTTGTTTCATCTGGTTCGATAAGGCATAGATGGTATCCAAATTCTGGCCGTATATTTTCAGGCCCACATCTGTCCGGATTCCCGTCGATAGCATATTTATCCGGTTGATGATAGGCTGTGTCCAGCCGTTCACCAGGCCGGGGATCTGTAACCTCGCGTTAAGCTCATTAATGATGTCTTCTTTCTTTATCCCTTTTCGCCATTCGTCCCTTGGCTTCAATAAAATGATGGTTTCAACCATACTGATGGGCGAATTGTCGGTTGCTGTATTGGCCCGGCCTGCTTTCCCCAATACATTTTTAACCTCGGGGATGCTTTTGATGATCCTGTCCTGTAGCTGCAAAATTTGCTTGGCTTCAGAATTTGAAACATCGGGTAACATAACAGGCATAAACAAAATGGTGCCTTCATCCAGCGGCGGCATGAATTCGCTGCCCAGGCTCAGCACCAGAGGGATGCTGATCAGCAGGGCAATGACGTTGATGCCAATGGTGGTCTTTCGCCAGGTCAAGCACCAGTTTAACAGTGGGGTGTACGCCCTTTCCATAAAGCGATTTAATGGGTTGCGCTCGTCTGATCTTAATTTTCCTTTTAAAAAAAAGGAGATTAAAACCGGTGCAAGCGTTACCGTCAGGATGGCGTCGATGGCTAAAATGAAAGTTTTTGTCCAGGCCAAAGGACCGAAAAGTTTACCCTCCTGGCCTTCCAGTAAAAATACCGGGAGGAAAGAAGCCACAATGATCAGCGTTGAGAAGAACACCCCGCGGCCAACCTGCTTGCAGGAGGATTCTATAATTTTTATTCTTTCAGCTAATGTCATTTGCTTTCTTTTTGTTGTGCGATGGATAGATTTCTGTGCGAGTTTTCGACCATTACAATACCGTTGTCTACAATTACCCCGATGGCCAGTGCAATGCCGGTTAAGGACATGATATTGGACGATATGCCAAATGCATTGAGCAGTAAAAAACTTGCTGCAATGGTGATCGGGATTTGGATAATGATGCTTAAAGCGCTCCTCCAGCTGAATAAAAACAGGATGACGATGACAGAGACTGTAAGCATTTCCTCAATTAAAGTATGCTTAATGGAGTTTATGGCGCTTTCAATTAACTCGCTCCGGTCGTATGCGATCTTAAATTTAACACCGGGTGGCAGGCCTTTTTGAATATCAGCCATTTTACTTTTCACAGCATGGATCACTTTATCGGCATTCTCACCGTAACGCATCACTACTATGCCGCCTACGGCTTCACCCTCCCCGTTTTCATCAAAAATGCCAAGCCGCAGGTCGCCGCCCATTTGTACCGTTGCAATATCTTTGATCTGAATTGGTATAGTATTAATAGTCCCTATGGATATATTTTCTACATCATGGATGTTTTTGATATACCCTAATCCCCTTACGATATACCCTGTGCCGTTCATCTCAAACTTGCGGCCCCCAACGTCATTATTATTGCTTTTTACTGCTTTTAAAACCTGTGAAAGCGGTATGTTATAATAATTGAGTTTATGAGGATCAACAGTGATCTGGTATTGCTTCTCGAAGCCACCGAATGATGCCACTTCGCTTACGCCGGAAACTGTTTGCAAGCCTAATTTTACATACCAATCCTGCAACGCGCGCTGTTCGCCGAGGTCAATGCCCTTAGCATCGAGTGTGTACCAAAGAATATGGCCTACTCCGGTTCCGTCGGGACCCAGCGTTGGGGTTATGCCTCCGGGTAGCAGGCGCTGCGCGTAGTTTAAGCGTTCTAAAACGCGGCTGCGGCACCAGTAGATGTCAGTTTTATCCTCAAAAACCACATACACAAAGCTCATCCCAAACATGGATGTCGCGCGGATGGATTTCACTTTTGGAATCCCCTGCAAATTACTCACCAGCGGATAGGTGACCTGGTCTTCCATCACCTGCGGACTGCGGCCCTGCCATTCGGTGAATACGATTACCTGGTTTTCGGACAGGTCGGGTATCGCATCTATCGGGTTTTCGTTGATAGCATATACACCGAAGGCAAATAAAATAATTGCCGCAGTCAATACGAGATACCTGTTTTTTAAGGAAAGTGTTATAAGTTGATTAATCATATTCAACTGTTTTTAAGAATGTCCAAAGATTTAAGATCAACAAAATGAACTTAAACAGGGTGAAACATTAAAATGATGTAAATAGGGAGATTAGCCAGTCAATTGAAATGACAGGGCAAAGGATGGATGCTAAAGGTCAAATCCTGTAGGTGCAGTATTGGATATATGCAGGTGTTTGGGGCCAATCGGGCGGGCCATGGCTGTTAATGGCTGTTTGGCAAAGCGTAAGAAAAGGCTTGCTTAAATCTAAGCTGTGATTGGATTGGATGATGCCCTGAAATAAATTAATATTCAGATTGAAAACCGGGGATGCAAAATGCTGGTCCTTTACTTTGAAGTATTGCTTTTTAGTTTTGCAACAACCGGCCATACCGGTTATCACTTTGCAATCGGATTTTGACGCCGCATTATTCAGCACCGTGGTTGATTGCAAAATACCGCAGCAATAATAACTATCAGCCGCTATGCCCAAACAGGATAGCAGGTAAATGGCTGTTAATAATATAAGTGCGGTACGTTTCACAAATCAAAGTTAACACTACTTTGTCAATAAAAAACAATGATTTATGTCATATTTAAAGCTACGAGGCTAATTATCCAACCTCCTCATGTGAAATTGGCTACTAGAAATGATATTTATGAACACAAAAAAATAAAATTTAGGCTTAGATTTGCTTTCACACAAAAATACTATGGCAACTATTGAAACTACCTATTTAGGCGGATTAAGGACCGAAGCAACCCACCTGCAATCCGGCACTAAAATTATAACAGACGCGCCTGTTGATAACCAGGGCAAAGGGGAAGCTTTTTCGCCAACTGATTTGTTAGCTGCATCGCTGGCAAGCTGTATGCTTACTATTATGGGCATAAAGGCCAATGCCAGCAATATTGATATAGATAATACCCAATGTTCGGTTACTAAAATAATGGCCGCTGACCCAAGGCGTGTGGCCGAAATTGTGATCAGTTTTAAATTCCCTAAACAATACACCGAAAAAGAGCAGTTGCTATTGGAACGCGCAGCCCTTACCTGCCCTGTTTTTTACAGCCTGAATGAAGATTTGAAAAAGACAGTTGACTTTGGATGGTAGAAAAGGTGAAAGCTAAAAGCAGAAAGGCAAAAGCCTAAAAAGAGCTTTGGGCTTTTAGCTTTCCGCTTCTTTTTCAGCTTTCAGCTACTTCTCCGATTACCGACATAGCTTCGTCGATACATATCTGGCCGTGGGAAAGATCGAGCACGCATTCTCCATCTTTTATTACCAGTAATTGCGGTGATTCGTGATAAACATCGAAAGCGGTTGCTACCAGGTTTGAAAGTTCGCGGTATTTTATCAGGTCTAAAAAGTAATGTGGTAAATTTTCAGGCAATTTATGCAGGTCAAGTTCCACGCGCTTTTTTACCACCATGCTGACGGAGCAACGGGTGCTGTGTTTAAAAATTATGCTATAACCAGCGTGGTTTTTAATGTCGGTAATTTGATCTGCTGATTCCAGCGAAGTCCAGTTCATAAATATTAAATAAATGCAGTATGCTTAAAAAGCGCAAATCAACTGAAAACTGCTGATGGTTTTAAGCAAATGTTAAAATATGACATTTAACTGTTAACGACCTGTCTTAGGATAAGATCCGTAAGCAGGGCACAGTTTATTTGAGCAGGAAGCCAATGTTCCCAATGCCAGAGCGATCAGAGCGATATAAATTACTTTTTTCATGTTATGTTACCTGTGTATTTAAACGGAAATCAGCTATTTAATGTTTCAGCAAGATATGCCATTTTTATGGCTGTAACAGCAGCTTCAACCCCTTTATTTCCATGTTTCCCACCTGCACGGTCTTCAGCCTGCTGCTGGTTATCAGTTGTTAACACGCCAAATATAACAGGTTTTGAATGTTTTATAGCAACATTGCTGATGCCATTTGCTACTGCATTACAAATAAAATCAAAATGCCTTGTTTCGCCCTGTATTACGCAACCCAAACAAATAACCGCATCTAATTTACACTTTTTTAATAATATATCAGCGCCGGAGGTTAATTCAAAACTTCCGGGTACGGCGTAAGTGAAAATATTTTCTTTTAAAGCGCCATGTGCTTCAAGGCTTTCAATGGCCCCGTTCAGAAGAGCATTGGTAATAACCGCATTCCATTCGGCCACCACAATTCCAAAATGATATGGTGCAGCCGAAGGGACCTCAGTAGCAGAAAAATCAGATAAATTTTTAAGCTGGGTTGCCATAGGTTGATTTTAGAATTACGATTTACGAATTTAGATTTTATTATTCACGCTGATCTTATTGATTTTAGATTCATTATGATCATTTATAAATCACTAATTCAATAAATCACCAAATCAATAATTAAAGCTTCGCTTCAGCACGGGCAATATACGCGTCGATACTTTGTGCCTGCGGGCTATCCGGATATTCTGATTTTATCCTTTTGTAGGTATCATCGGCTGATTTATTGTCGTTTTGAGCTTCGTAAACCAAGCCGAGTTTTTTGAGATATAAAGGTGTAAGAAATTTATTGCTTCCTTTATCAGCGGCTTTTTTAAAGTAAGTTTCTGCCTTATCATAATCTTTTAACTCTACGTAAGCATCGGCGGTACCACCAAGTGCTTCGGCTGCTACTACATTGTCGCCGCCCCTGTAATTGGTTAAATTATCAATTGCCTTGCGGAACTCTCCTTTATTCAAATAAGCAATGCCCAGGTAATAATACGCAAGGTTTGCTGCTTTGGTATTGCCGTAATCGTCAACAATTTTTTGAAAACCCGGATACCCGGCGTCTCCATTAATCGCTTTGTCCCAATCTTTTTTCGTCCAAAAATCCTGAGCTACATGCATTTGATTTGATGCAGTTATATCACGGGGAGCCAGATAGAATTTTTGATAGGCGACATAAATAATGATCATAGCAACTACTGCGCTACCTATAAAAGACAAACTTTTACTGTTCTCACGCACAAACTTTCCGGTTTGTCCAATATCTTTCTTTTCTACTGGAATCTTTAGATTCTCCTGGGCTTTTGACATTTTTATTGTAAAATTAAGTTTGCAAAAATACGGTTTTCAAAATTTCTGGCAATACCTTTTGAATTAATTATTTATGTAGTGTGTTTTGACGGTGATTACTTAAGGATTTCCTGGCAATTTTGCCTCACCTAAATCCTCTCCAAAGGAGAGGACTTTAAATCGCTCTTCGTTAAACCCTCTCCTTTGGAGAGGGCAGGGTGAGGCGTAGAGCGTTTATGGGAAGTACTAATTATTCGTTTTCCTTAAGTAAAAGGCATTGAATAGAGATCAGAGGTTGTTTTTAGTCCGGGAGTCGGAAAGTCCGGAAGATGAATTTTTTTTGGAATTTAATTTTGTTTGAGCCTGTTGCAGTAAAGGTATAGCAATGTTGTTAAGTTAAGAACACCCTAATAAATTAGCCCCTCCTAAATCCTCCCCGCCAGTTGGCGGAAGGACTTTAAACACGAGTGAAGCCAAAGTCTCCCCTACCGGGGGAGATTTAGAGGGGGCTACTAAGCGTTTGAGGCGAACCACACTTGTGTCACCCCATCACTTAATAGCATTGGAAGCTATATAGGCGGTTTTGCTTGCCGCAATTCTCTTTTCTTTCCGACTTTCGGACTTTCCGGTCTTTCGGACTAAATCAAATCACTAAATTTGACCATGTATTTACAGCAGCTATCGGTTATCAATTTTAAAAACTATGCGGAAGCCGGAATAACTTTTAGCGAAGGGGTAAACGTTTTTACAGGCAATAACGGCGCCGGGAAAACCAATTTGCTCGATGCGATACACTACCTGTCCTTATGTAAAAGTTATTTTAACCCTATTGACAGTCAGCAAATAAAACAGGGGACCGATTTTTTTATCATCACCGGAAATTTTAGCAAAAATGGCAGCCAGGAAGCCGTCGCCTGTTCTGTTAAACGCAACCAAAAAAAACAATTTAAACGCAATAAAAAAGATTATCAGCGTCTCGCAGATCATATAGGCTTGTTCCCATTGGTAATGGTATCCCCCTATGATATCAGTATTATTATAGAAGGCAGCGAAGAACGCCGGAAATTTATCGATAACGTGATCTCGCAAACAGATAACTCGTATCTCGATGAGCTTATTGTATATAATAAGGTGCTGGCTAACCGGAACGCGCTTTTAAAGCTTATTGCCGACACCGGCCGTTACGATCCCAGTTTGTTGGAGGTTCTGGATGAGCAGCTAACTGTGTCTGGAGGCCGGATCTTTGAAAAGCGCAAGGCTTTTATGGAAAGTTTTACCGGGATCTTTAATAAACATTACCAGTTTTTAAGTGATAATGCCGAGCAGGTTGAATTGGTGTACGAATCGCAATTGCTGCAGGATGACATTGGCTCATTGCTGAAAAAGAACATCGAAAGAGACAGGGCGCTGGAACGAACAACCTCCGGGATCCATAAAGACGATCTTTTATTTGCTATCCATGGCATGCCCATGAAGAAATTCGGGTCACAGGGGCAGCAGAAATCTTTTTTAATCGCATTAAAATTAGCACAATACAGTTTTTTAGATCTGCAGAACAGGTTTAAGCCGATATTATTACTGGATGATATATTTGACAAGCTTGATGATCAGCGGGTAACCAAGCTAATGCAAATGATCTCAAACCACGATTTCGGGCAGGTTTTTATTACCGACACCCATGTAAACCGTGTTAAAAATATATTTAGCGAAATTGGGGTTGAAATAAAGCTGTTTAAAGTAAAAGGAGGGGAAATAGATGCGTAAAGCCAATGATAAATCTTTGAAAGAAGCCATCGAACAGATGATGCAGGTTTACAAGATCAAGCGAAAATTTAACGAAACGGGCATTATCGCTCACTGGCCCGAGTTGGTAGGAAAGCCTGTGGCAAACCGGACAAAGGAATTATTTGTCCGCGATAAAAAATTATTTCTGCGGATTGAATCATCCGTGATAAAAAACGAATTGATGCTGATGCGCACGCAAATCATCAGTAAGATAAATGAGGAATCGGGTACGGTATTGGTTGAGGAGATTATTTTTCTTTAGCCTTCCAGTGAGGAAAAAAAGTTCTCAAATTCAAATCGTCACTCATTCTTGAAAAAACAAGAATAAAGAGGCCGGGCAGAATAAAAGCAAGCTGGGCTTCGGGGTGTGTTCTGTAAAGTAATACTGTTCCCGAAACTAATACTATAATAAGTAAAGAGTACAAAATATACTTTAGCAGAAGTTTCATAATTCCAGGTTCTGTTTACAATTAATAAACGTTAACACAAGACACAGATTGCCTTAACGTTATAAAAATATGGACTTCTTTCCGAAAAACCAAAAGAAAAGAAAAAGCCGGGCGTAGTATTTGTTAACATTACGCCCGGCTTGTGGAAAAAACTTAGAATTTTTCGAGCGACGAAAAGAAGAAACTACCTTCAATGGCAGCATTTTCATCTGAGTCGGAACCATGAATTGCATTTGCACCAATTGACTCAGCAAATAAATTACGGATAGTTCCTTTTTCAGCTTTTGCCGGATCGGTAGCACCGATAAGTTTGCGGAAATCTTCAACTGCATTATCTTTTTCAAGTATGGCAGCTACTATTGGTCCTGATGACATAAAATCAACCAGTTCACCATAAAAAGGGCGTTCTTTATGTACTTCATAAAACTCACCTGCTTTTTCTCTGCTCAATGCCAGGTATTTCATGGCTTTTATTTTAAAACCGCCTTTTATTATCTGATCTAAAATAGCGCCTGTATGTCCATTCCCAACTGCGTCGGGCTTAATCATGGTAAAAGTTTTATTGCTCATTGTTATTTATTTTTTTGTCTGAATTTATTCTTCTCGGTTATTCCGCGGTTTAAGACTGCCGCTTTTTCAAATCCGCCGCAAAAGTAGCCTTTTACATTTAAAACATAAAGGGTTTTATATTAAGTCTGTTGTAATCGGTGAAATTATCTTTCCGGGCTTTAGTTAGCCATTATTAATATTTGCGAACGGAGCTTTTTAACAGTTAGGGCAATATGGGGCATTAGGAAGACCGGAAGTAAGAATGTCCTGAATTATTTGCACCAATATCATGCTGCAGGTTATAAACGCCCCGCCGGGCCAATGCATAATTATTAACGCCAACCCTGCGAGGAACAATATAAAACCGGCAAAATACAGCAAAAAAGTATAAATGGATTTAAAAACAATTGCCATTAGCCTGGAAATCAGCGAAATCGCTTTTTAAAAATCAGTTGGTTTTCCAACATGGATTCAAACGTTTAGTATTCGAAGCATGAAAAAATTGCAGCTACCCTCTTTGCCGATTTCGGCAGAGAGGGTCGGACAGCGCAGTCCCGATAACTATCGGGAGGGTGAGTAGACTCGCCGACATGCATTGGCGGTAATATCCTGCGGGGTGACTCACCCGGTCATCGCTACGCTTGACCACCCTCTCTTTCGCTACGCGATAAAGAGGGTAAAAAAGGTTTCTGGTATCTTTAGGTTCAACATCGTGGCTTTTGAAAAAATCGCCATAATTTTTAAAAACAATTGCCATTAGCCTGGAAATAGGGAGTGTTTGTGCAATTAACATTCCGAAGGTTAGTTTGTCCCGAAATCCCTTAGTCAGGTTGTTGCGGAATCAGGGATTCTGGTCATCAGAATCTCCGTTATAAATACTACTTTTTTCACATTGTTGTCAATCTGCAAAAGCTGGAAATTTGCAGTTCATCCAAAAGCTTTTTATGTACATCGTACGTACATCCTAAATCTTTATATTATTACTCATGCTGATCATCGAATTGACCATGTTTGGAGGTGCCTGCTACCTCTGAAAGACGGCAGCTTCTACAGCATTTGCTACACGTTGATGGTGGTCAGTTTGCACTGGAATCAGGTTGTCTGGTTCATCAGAATCTGCACTAAAATACTACTTTTTTCACATTGTCGTGAATCTGTAAACGCTGGAAATTTATGGTTCATCCAAAAGCTTTTTTATGTGCGTCGTAGTAAATCACAGCATATGCGGGTGAACGCAAGCAAAGCAATAGGATTATTTTAAACGATAATTGGGTCAACTTTTCAAACAATGAAGAGCAGAATAGTCGTATTTTTCTTATTTCTGGCGAGTGTCGCTTTTAATGTGCAAACAGCTGTTGGGCAGGATAACCGGCCCCAAATAGGTTCTGACAGTACAGAGATTACCTCAAAACTAATAACCCTGAAAAATGCTTTACCTGATTTAATAAGAACGTTCGGTACAAGTACAACGGTCAGTGGCAGCACTACAGCATATCAATGCAATCTGCCCATTGGCAAAGCTGCGATTACACTGGAAAAAAAGAATAGCTCAGCAGTTCAGGTTATGGAAATTAGTTTTGATCACCGCAATTACGCAGGGAGCCGTAACGATTTCAGGGCCTTTTTCCATTGGCTCATACATTCATTTCATACCATTTTGGGAAATACTTATACCGTTAGCGAGCCGCAGTTCAATACTGACCTTGGTGAACTTGAATCCCTCACTTTTTTTGACAAGCATTACTTTAGTTATAACTCGCCCATAATTATTGAATTAGACAATTTTTACAAAAACAGCCTGGTTCATATTCGGATTGAAACAGAAAGAAAGCCAAACTGATGAGAAAGGATAACCAATGAAAAAAATAGCAACCATCATTTTTCTGTGCATTGCTGCCTCGACCGGATTATATGCACAAACAGCGTTTAAAGACGACAGCGGCAAATATGGACTTGAAGACAATGAGGGCAAAGTCATTATTCCGGGGAAATACGATCATATAGATACTTTTTCTACGGAAGGTTTAGCACTTGTAAGGCTAAGTATCAAATATGGATTTATTGATAAGACGGGAAAAGAGATAGCCGTACCGGAATATTATTCCGCCAGGGGGTTTTCCGAAGGGCTGGCAGCGGTTGCATACTATGATGATAATCAGAATGCAATACGATGGGCCTATATTGATGTGACGGGGAAAAAAGTGATCTATTGCGAAAAAGATAGGGTTGCGGGGCCTTTTTCCGGCGGATTTGCAAAAGTAATGTTGAAGGATACCAGGAAATTGGGGGTAATTGATAAAACAGGAAAGGAAATAGTTCCGCCGAAATATGATGAAGTGGGTTTCTTTTCAGATGGGATGATGGCCGTTAAACTGAATGATAAATGGGGATATATCGATAGTACAGGAAACGAAGTAATTCCCTGTAAATACGGTTATGCGGGGCCCTTCTCTATGGGACTGGCGCTGGTACTGTCAGAGGGTGAAATGCAGCACATTGACAAAACAGGAGCGAAATTATAAATAATATACAACAAAAATCCATTTGTATGAAAACCAGGTTCGCGGCTATTACAATTTATGTAGTCGTCATACTTTGCTGCAATAAATCGCACGCGCAATATACGGGTGCGCATGGCGAAAGGTATACCGATTATGAGCAATACAGATTTTTCAAAGACGAAGAAGCCATTTGGAATAGTATAAATACGCCTGTCAGTACGATCGGCGTATCAAGATATAACTATCCGGCCGGTTCTTCCACAAAAAGCTATAGCCAGTTCCGAAGCAAACTAACGCCTGAGGAACAGGATGAATATTTGAACAACATGAAAAGGCAATCAGCAGCATACGACGAGCAGTACCGCAGGCAACGGATGCTGGCGCTGCAAAGAAACTGTTACCTGTTTGTATACCGTGGTAACGGGTTTACTGAATTAAGGAATGCAGCCGGTAAAGCTATTATCCGCGGCAATTTTGATGACGTGCAGGAAGTGAAATATTCAACCGGGACCCCCTCCTCGTGGATCGTGGAAAATGGCGGGAAGTATTCGCTTATCGGACCGAACGATACAGTTATGGTTTTGAAAGCCAGTGGTTTTGATCAAATAAGAAGGGCCGGCCCTGCTGACCAGGATTGTTTTTTTATGACTGGGTCTAACGGCAAGACAGGCCTCTTCGACGGCCATTTCGGCGGTTTAGTGATGCCCGTGAAGTTTGATGCTGTTGATTTGACCAATGGCGCCTATAGCAGCGACAGTAGAGTGCCTGTAAAAAACAACGGCAAATGGGGCCTTTGGAATTGGAGGGACAGTTCGCTGGTAGTTCCCTACGATTACGACGGCTTCAGTTTTGCGCTGGATTTGAATGAGAATTATATCGACGGCGCCCAGCCTGTCTTCGTAAATCGTGCCGGTAAATGGGGCGTTTATGATGTGGCTAAACGAAAAGAAATTGTTCCGGCCATTTATGATAAGATAGCATCCTGCGAATATGAGGGCTACAACGGCGGGAGGTTCACTACCGGCGGAGGGAATAATCCGATGATGATGTATCCCTCGGATATGGATACCAATAGCCCGGTTTTTGTTTGCATTGCAAACGGACAAAAATTTTATTATAACCGGTATCTTGTTTTACATAAGCCTGATATGGCGCCGCTGTTCGGCCTGGGTTTTAAAGGTTTTATTCTGCCCGATCTGACATTTATAGATATGCCCGAAAGCTTAGCGCCACATAGCAAAAAGGAAGCAAAGTCCCCCGCGGTTATAGAAGCGTTTTTTTCATTTGATAAAATGTAGCCTTAACTTATACTGAAAAAGAGACCACTTTATTTGCAAAGAATAAAAATATATCGATGAAATGTATCATAGTCACTTTCGTGCTTTGCGGATTAGCCGCCGGCTTGTTTGCGCAAAAACCATTTGAAGACAGCAATGGCAAATGGGGAATTAAAGCCGCTGATGATAAAATAATTGTTCCCGGCAGGTACGATGATGCCCATTTTTTTACAAATGGCTTTGCCCCGGTTGAATTAAATGACAAGTGGGGTTTCATCAATACAAAGGGAAAGGAAATAACACCAGTTAAATATGATAAGGCAAATGTCTTTTCCGGAGCGTATGCACAAGTTGCATTGGGCGGTAAATGGGGATTAATAGACACAACAGGCAAAGAGGTAATTCCATTAAAATATGATGACCCTATATTCTTTTCTGAAAAGGAAAGGCTTGCAGAAGTTGGAATTGATGGTAAATGGGGTTATATAGACACAGCCGGTAGTATCGTAATTCCATTACAGTATGATAATGCGGGCGCTTTTTCCGAAGGATTTGCGAGGGTTACGTTAAACAGTATAACAGGATTCATAAACAGCGCGGGGAAAACGGTAATACCACTGCAATATGATCAAGGTTTCGATTTTTCAGACGGAATGACTAATGTAGAATTGAATAGGAAATGGGGCTATATAGACACGAAAGGGAAAATTGTGATTCCGTTACAATATGATCATGCAGGAAGTTTTTATAATGGGCAGGCAACGGTAAAATTGGATGGCAGATCATTTAAAATAGACAAATCCGGTAAAGAAATAAAATGGTTGAACCGCTGAAAAACTTTGATTTTCCTTTGATACAATGTATTCCGGAGCAAAAAAGAACCTCAAGAATGACTTATGCGAAGTGCCTAAGGCAATAAGGAAAATCGGTTAAATTTCATCTGTAAATCTTCGGGTTATCATGAAAGTATTTCGAATCATAACAATCCTTCATGTTATAACGATTGTTTTCGCGCTCAATGTTCAGGCGCAAACTGACTACGTGATTACTGCAAAGGGCGATTCCATTCCCTGCAAAATTAGTATGGCATTGTTCGGGGATACCAAATATAAGGGTGTTGCGATGAGTGAGCCGAAAAAAATAAGACCGGAAGAAATTAAACAGTATTTTATAGCAAGGAAGAAATTACTGGTGCGTTCGGTAGTTACCGACAAGCACATCGAAACCCGAATTTATGACGGTGATTGAAAAAGGGGAAATTAACCTTTATCAAAAGATCATATACTTTGATGATGGCTCGATAACATTATTGTATATAAGCAAAGGTTCCGACGACGTTATTGCTTTAAAAACCAGCGGCTTGTCTTTGTCAAAACCCAGGCAAAGCCGAATGGATATTTTAGCAAAAATGCTGATGGATAACAAGGCAGTTTATGACAAATACAAGGCAAACGGTAAATTCACCTTTAAGCAGATCCGAAATATAGTGCATTTGTACAACACCGGGCATCCATTGATGAATCATTGAATGGTTAGTCAGGGTCTATAGTCATGAGTTGCTACTGCCTGTACAATTATAATCAGGAATACTATATATTTGCGCACCGGGCCAATAGGTAATTCTTAATAGAAACGCGCTGAGTAGGAATACAAAACTCGCTAAAGATAATACGATAGGGTATTTTAAATTTGAAAACATAGAGGTGTTTTATTTGTCAACTTTTTTGTTGTTTACTTCATTGATCATTTTCCATGTTAGTAAAGAAAGCAGCGCTAAGACGATTATTATTGCCGCCCAAATGATAGCAGGGTATTCACGTTTAACCCGATTCGGCTGAATATTATAGACAGCATTTTTCATAACGGCGTCATTTCCAATCTTAGATATGGTGGTATGGATGCTGTCGGTAAAAAATTTCAGATCATAATCGGGCGCATTCGCTTTTGGATCACCGGTTAAAAGCGTGTAAGATTGCCCGGCTTCAAGGTAACTAACAATACATTGTTCACCCTGGGCTACTTCTACTTTATCAATACTGAGCGGCAAATTGTCGCCATTAGCAATTTGTAACTCAAGTCTATCCGTTTTTGCAGCTATAAACAGGCTGTTTTCTTTGTTTGAATTCAATTCGGCATCGCTCACTGATTGATAACCATGCTTGTCGATTCTGTAAACAGAAACGTCTCTTTTATAATATTTTGGCGCGGTAATAACTAAGCTCACCTTATTTACGAGGTATTGGTCGTTCAACCTGATCGTAATGTAGGTTACCTTATCACTATCCTTTCTTGTGATTTTCCCCGGCGGAATTGGGAAATATAAATTGGCAAGGGATTGTTCCGTATAAATACCTGCCACCAAAAACTTTACCGGGGCTTTGTTTTTATCATTTACCAGCAATTTTAAATAGTGATAATTGCTTGCCGGAAACGACAGCGATTGTAAATAGGTGCCGTCGCCATTTAATTCACCTTCCTGAAGGGGAATGTCCTCTTTGATCGCAAACCAGCGCTTCAAATCATCACTTCCTGATAAATTTACCAAACGGCTTACTGAAGTGTTTTTAAGTTTTACCCACAATTGATTAACGGGTGCTTTTGTTGTGCTTTCGATCACAAAGGCAGTACTGGTATCGGCAATTGACTTAACCACCACCTCCGGAAATACCATAAACTTCTCTCTTTGTGGCTGAGGTAAATTATTTGCATTAAGATATGGCACAAAATGACTTCTTTGATCAATGAGCCTTATATCCGACAGATCGGCATTGCTTTTTGAAATAAAATCCGGGTGCAAAGCAATCTTGTAAAACCCGCTTGTATTTACAGGGGGAACCGGAGCCGCATACTTAAATGTGTTTTGTGCCAATACCGACTGCGCCGCCCAGCAAAAAATAATCAGCAATAGTCCTCTTTTAATCTTTTGGCTTAACCTCATCATCAACAATTATTTTTTTAACTTTTTGGTACATAAACGAAATGATCAGCAACAAAATACCGAGGCAAAAGAAAGCCGCGATCTTACCCGCAACCGGGATATTATTTATATCAAACAAAAACAATTTAAGCAGCGTAATTAAAAACAGGCTAAGTGAAATTATCCTCAGGTTACGCTGTTTGTTCCGCATGCCGACCCACATCAGGATAAAAGAGATGAGGCCCCATAATACCGGCAGCGCTGTTTTTATATAAACAGTTTGGATGAGATCAACGGAATTTTGCTTCGAAAAGAACATCAATTCACTTAACAGGCAAAACTCCAGGCTTAAAAAAGTAACAATTGCTGCAGTGAATAACCAGGCGAAGGTGTTCTTTGTCCATTCGTCAAATTTATCCTGGCATAGACTGATCAACGTGTAAAACACCAAACCGATGACGACATCGCTTACCCAGTGTACTGCAAAATGTATGGTGCTTGTTTTTTGGGATTCCAGCATATCTTCCAGTTGATTAAAGTAAACGGGCGTTAGCAATAAGTACACAGCGGCTGTAATTGCGAATAAAACCAGCGCCAGTATCCAGCTATAATTTTCGCCATTGATCCTGGCTGAAATGATATGAAACAGGTAAACAAATACCGGCGCATACAGCATCAGGTATAAAATATTCAGGCTGGTGTTTGGATAATAAAAGGCGAACTGGTGGTTAACCTCTAACAGGCCACCTAAAAAAAGAAGGATAATAGCACAAACCCGGTACACGGTTTTATTGATATCAGTTCCATAAATCTCTGGTGATGGGTCTTTTTTTATCAAAAGGTACAGCAGGTATGAACTTACCGCAGCAAAAAGGGTAGTAATAAAACCCCGGTTGGCGATAATGTTAAGATGAAGGTTTTCCTGGCCGTAAACCTGTGAAATATCCATCAGCAAGCTAATGATCATTGCCATCCATACCAATAAAGAAGTAAGCTGCATTAATTTGACAGACGATTTTTGGTACAGCCAGTAAAGCAATACCGTTTCGGAGGCCCAAAAAAGAGTGATGTTATTTCCATGCAGCTGGATCGGCGCGGTTAGCGAAATAAAGGTAAGCGTGATGCCGATCAGCAGATAAAGGATATTCGGGTCCACCGTTTTTTTCCGGAACAAGATATAGGACAATACCAGGTTTATTAAAGCCAAAGCGGCGCTGAATAAACCCCGGTACTGCGGCAGCCCCATTTGTGTTAATAGATATAGCCCAGCTGCAAAATACAGCGCGGTATTGATGAGCAATATCGAGAAATCTATTGCCAGGAAAGTTTTGTTTTCGCGGATGTTATTAATGATATTAATGGTGAAGAACAGCAGATAAAATACGGTAGCATACCTTAGGCCGATATAATAATTGTGGGTGGTTAAAGTATACAGTACTGTTGCAAACACAATAACCGATAATCCAAACGATGAAATATTAAGGATCCTCCAGGCTTTATAATAGGCAATAATTAACAGTCCGGTGTTCAAAATAAGCAGGTATATAAACAGGCCATTATAATTGTTGGTACCATTGCTTACCAGGAAGGGGCTTGCAAAACCACCGATAAGGGCAATTACCGCTAACTCCTGTTTGTCGTACAGCAGGGAAAGCGCTACTACGAAAACCGTGATCACTACCAGAATACCTAAAGCCACTATCTGGCTAAATAGATGAAATTGCTGAAAAGCGAGGGTGATAGTGAAATAAAATATGGCGAGCCCGCCGCCGGCCAGTACCGAACTGAAGGCCTTATAACTGTTACGCATACGGTGGGCAAAGGCAACCAATATGCCGCCGCAAATAATGCCTATACCAACCCGGCCAACCGGACCAATCCAGTTGTTATCAATAGCATATTTTACAAAAAAGCCTATCGCGAGTACCAGGATGGCAATACCAATTTTATTGACCAGGTTTTCACCGATAAATTTTTCGAGATCGGGGTAACGCTCAAAGAAGGAGGGCTCCGGCTCCTTTACATATTTCGGCGTGGGCTGTGTGGTTTTAACAGGCCTGTTTATTGCCGACAGGTTATCCGATATCACTTCCTGGTGGCGCTCAACAATGGGTTTGGGCATTTCCAGCACCTGTTTCGGCAATTCAGGAATTATTTCTTCAGCAGGCTTTGGTGGCTCGGTTAGTTTTACCTCAACGGGTTTCGGCGGTTCTGGCAATGGCACAGCCTTTGGCGGCTCCGGTGGTTTTACCGGGGCAGGTTCTGTAAATGACCTCCAGGGGCTTTCGTCGGGCTTGCTTCGCGCTTCGCGCTGTCTAATCTGGTTTTGCAATTCAATTATCCTGTATTCCAGTTCACTGAATTTTTGGTTTATGCTTGATTTATTACTGACAATCAGAATAACAATTATCAATAGTAATATTACGGTTAAAACATCCATGGCTGTAGGTTGGTGAAATAAAGATAGCAGATTTGGACAGAAAAAAAGGTATCAGTGAAAATTAAACAATACGGTAGTGGTGTCTTCTATCTTAAAAATGAATTAAATTAGCTTTTTATAAACCCCTTCAATGAAACCATATCTTACCTTCCTTTTAGTTGTCTGTAATTTCTTACTGATAAAACCCAGCTATTCCCAGATCGCCAATGATAAAACCGTAGTCAGCAAACCCTGGAATGCTTACTGGATAGCCGCCCCGGATGAATCAGGTAGGGAATACGGCGTTTACTATTTCCGTAAAAGCATCGATCTTGCAGTAAAACCGGGGAGTTTCATTGTAAAAGTTTCGGCAGATAACCGCTATAAATTGTATGTAAACGGCGCGCTGGTTTCTGTTGGTCCGGCACGGGGGGATACTTATTACTGGAACTATGAAACGGTTGATCTTGCACCATATTTTAACTCTGGTAAAAACAGCGTCTCGGCTGTGGTATGGAATGAAGCCGAATACCGCCCCGAAGCGCAGATCTCCTTACGGACAGGGTTTATTTTGCAGGGCAATACCGCCAGCGAAGAAATACTGAATACCAGTAATACCTGGAAATGTATGCGCGATAAAGCGTATCAGCCGCTGACAGGTATTGGTTACCATCCCTATTATGTGGCTGGTCCGGGTGAGTTTGTGGATATGGGCAAATCTGTCAAAGGATGGATGGCGGTGGATTTTAACGACAGTGCCTGGCCAAATGCAGCAAATTTAGATCATGGTAAACCCAAGGGAATGTCCGACGCTTTCGGCTGGATGCTGGTGCCTTCGTCCATCCCCCAAATGGAGCGGACTACCCAACGCATCGCGGTTTTACGCAAAGCGGATGGAGTTTCGGTGCCTGCCTCATTCCCGGCAACAAAAACTGCTATAACTATCCCGGCCAATACCACCGCTACTTTACTGCTCGATCAAACGTATCTTACCAATGCTTACTTAACCCTGAATTTCAGCAATGGGAAGGATGCCGGCATATCCATTTCCTATGCCGAATCACTTTTCAAAAGTATGGAGCGCTGGGGTACAAAAAAAGGCAACCGTGACGATGTTGAGGGAATGGTGTTTGCCGGCAGAAAAGACAGTTTAATTGCTGATGGTAGCGCCGGTCAATCCTTTACTACCTTGTACTGGCGCACCTTTCGTTATATCCGTTTAAGGGTACAAACAAAAGACGAACCGCTGGTGATTGATGATATTTATGGCACGTTTACGGGTTATCCATTTCAGCAAAACGCCAAATTGCAAACATTTAATCCCGAAATGCAGAAAATACTGGATATTGGCTGGCGCACTGCGAGGCTTGATGCCATGGAAACCTATATGGATTGTCCATACTATGAACAGCTGCAATACATCGGCGATACCCGCATCCAGGCAATGGTGTCCTATTATAACAGCGGCGACGACCGGTTGGCCCGCAATGCCATCAACCTGATGGACCATTCGCGCATTGCCGAGGGGCTTACGCTGAGCCGGCATCCTTCTTATAGCCCGCAAATTATTTCAACCTTTTCTTTATGGTATATCGGGGTGCTGCATGATTACTGGATGTACCGGCCCGACAGCAATTTTGTGAAAGATAAACTACCCGGCGAAAGGGCCGTGCTGGATTTTTTTGCCAAATACCAGCAGGCCGATGGCTCCTTAAAAGACACTCCTTACTGGACCTTTGTCGACTGGGCCGATGGCAAGGGCTGGGAAAGCGGCATGCCGCCAAAAGGAACCAGGGGCGGTTCTGCTATCCTTGATCTTCAGCTCCTGATAGCCTATCAGCTGGCCGCCGAAATGGAAAGCAAAATGGGTCTGCCCGATCTTGCCAATCTATACCGCAAAAAAGCAGCGCAACTGAAACAAACTATTCAAAACAAATATTGGGATCCGGTTAAAAAGCTTTACGCCGATACTGAAGATAAAAACCTTTTTTCGCAGCATGCCAATTCGCTGGCCATACTTACAGGTTTGGTAAAAGGGAATGAAGCACTTGCGTTGAGCAAAAAGATCCTGGCGGATACATCGCTAACGCAATGCTCCATCTACTTTAAATATTATATGCACCAGGCTTTGGTAAAAGGCGGTTTGGGAAATGATTATATGAAGTGGTTGGATATCTGGCGCGCCAATATAAAAATGGGCCTGACTACCTGGGCCGAAATATCAGATCTTGAAAACAACCGTTCCGACTGTCATGCCTGGGGTTCAAGCCCTAATATTGAGTTTTACAGGACTATTTTAGGGATCGACAGTTATGCGCCCGGCTTCAGCAAAATAAAAATTGAGCCGCACTTGGGGGATACTTATTGGGGTGAGATTGGAGGCGAGATCCCTCATCCCAAGGGAAAAGTTTCAGTTAAATATTATCAGGGCACTGACTACCAGGATATAAAAATCGTACTACCTCAAAAAACATCTGGTGTTTTTATTTGGGACGGGAAGTCGTATCCCCTAACTGCCGGCGAGAATAAGTTTAGAGATTCAATTACGGGTATGATGAGGTATACGAAATTTACAGCTAAGCCTTAATAAAATTTAGATTTTTTTTGAAAAAAGCCTTTGCTAATCTTCAGGAGGCATGACTAATTGGATCATGTGAAAGCCTTATGATGCCGGTTACCCGACCGCTGTGTTTCACTTTCCATATATCGAAGGCTTTTTGCATATCAAGCCAGAATTCAGCACTAACGCCGAAGGCATATTCGAGGCGCACCGCCATTTCTGCGCTTATGGCAGCAGACTCATTTACCACCTCGGATAATTGTTTTCTGCTCACTTTTAAACTTTCGGCTGCCTTAGTGATAGTCAGCTTCATTTCCTTTAAAATATCTTCCCTTAAAACTGAACCAGGATGAACCGGCGGCATATTATTTTCCATAGTTTAATGATAATCTAAATAATTAATTTCATAAGCATTGCCTTCTTCGAACTTAAAGCAAATCCGGTAATTACCTGTCACCCATATCGCCCAAAATCCTTTCATATCGCCACTTAAGGAATGAAGCTTATAGCCGGGAACCATTCGTAATGGATCAAGAGATTTTGCGGTATTCAGTGCTGAAAGAATGCGCCTGATTTTTTCTGTTTGTTCAGGAGGTAATTTGGATGGATCGTTTTTCTCCTATAACAGTCGCAGTCCTTTATGCGCAATGCTTTCAATCATTATTCAAATATACATCGTAACCCCTTAGGTTACAAGTTTTATTTTAATGTTTATGCGCAATGCTTCGCCAATTAACCCGCCGTACAAACTGAATGAATTAATGGGCCTTGCGGCCTCTTTTTGTTTATAAACCCTTTTTGCACCAGCAAAAAACATCCGGAATTCTTGTGTGGAAAGATAAATCATGCTTGTTAAGAGCATGTGAGAATTTGTTCAGGATATAACAAAGTGTTTTATTGGTAAGGTTTTCTTATTAAATACCGATGGTTTTGCTACATATTTAATAACTTTCGTCATCTTTTTAAAAAACCGATGCCGCTTTTTGCTAATAAATTGGTTTTTTGCAATCATTTTGTCAAAACCTTCAGTTTTTCAAGAAAAAAAACAAACATTTCAGCTTATTGTTGTTCAGATATTGTTTATTTGCCGTGCATAAAACTGCTTTTTATTAACATTAATTTATCATTAAATTGTGATATTTGCATCGCCCATTTGTAATCAACTATTCGTCAATTATATGCCTTCCAATACAATTTAATGAAAATAACGCCCGACAAACTAAGTATCCTCTCCATTGATATTGGAGGTTCGAACATAAAAGGCACAGTTTTAAATCAAAAAGGTGAGCTGACAATGGATTATCAAAAAATCCCGACACCCTACCCCGCAAGCCCGGAAAATGTACTGAATGCCATCAAAACACTGGTGAAAGCCTTTCCGCCGCATGACAGGATTTCTGTTGGTTTTCCGGGATATGTAAAAGATGGTGTTGTAAAAACAGCGCCAAATCTTGATTCATCCTTATGGAAAGATGTGGACCTTGCAAAAAAGCTGGAAGAAACATTGGGCAAACAGGCCCAGGTAGTTAACGACGCCGATATGCAGGGCTTAGGCGTAGTTAGCGGAAAAGGTTTGGAACTGGTGATCACACTTGGGACAGGTTTCGGTACCGCCTGGCTAAAAAACGGCGAGCTGTTACCACACCTTGAATTTTCACACCAGCCATTCAGCAAGTATGAATCCTATGATGAATACATAGGTGAAACCGCCTTAGTGAAAGAGGGTACAAAGAAATGGAACCGCCGGATCCAAAAGGTTTTTGAAGTGCTGAAAACCGTGTTCAATTATGATTATTTATACATTGGCGGCGGTAACTCAAGCAAACTCAACTTTAAGCTGGATAAAAACATGAAAATTGTTACCAATGCCGATGGCATAAAAGGTGGGTCGCGCTTATGGGTGAAGGATGCGGCGGCAGAAACAATCCCGGCATAATAATTACAATAAATAATATTAAACTACAAATACAAAAAATGGACTTAGACAATCAGGAAATTGAAACATTAGGGATAAATACAGTAAGGATTTTATCAGCAGATGCGGTACAAAAAGCAAATTCAGGCCATCCGGGGACGCCAATGGCGCTTGCACCTATGGGTCACGTGCTTTGGGCCGACTACATGAAATATAACCCTAAAAACCCGCATTGGGCAAACCGCGACCGTTTTATACTGTCGGCCGGGCATGCCTGTATGTTGCAGTATAGCTTCCTGTATTTAACCGGTTATGATATTTCTCTTGATGACATTAAAAACTTCCGCCAGTTAAACAGTAAAACCGCCGGTCACCCCGAGTACGGTTTAGCGCCCGGAATTGATGTAACAACCGGTCCTTTGGGCCAGGGTTTTGCAAATGGCGTAGGTTTTGCCATCGGCCAGAAACACCTTGCCGCCCGTTACAATAAACCAGGGTTCGACTTATTCGATTATAAAGTTTATGCTATTTGCAGCGACGGCGATATGATGGAAGGTGTAACCTCAGAAGCAGCGTCAATAGCAGGTCACCTGGAGTTAGGTAATATTATTTATTTGTATGATGACAACCATATCTCTATTGAAGGCGATACCGACATCACCTTTAACGAGGATGTAGCTAAACGTTTTGAAGCTTATGGCTGGCACGTGCAAACCATTGATGATGGAAACGATATTAAAGCCATTGCCAACGCGATACGGAACGCTAAAGGCGAAACACAAAAGCCATCGCTTATAAAAGTACGTACACAAATTGCATACGGAAGCCCGAACAAGGTAAATACTTCCGGCGCGCATGGTTCACCACTGGGTGCGGCAGAGATCCGGTTGGTGAAAGAATTTTTTGGTTTTGATCCTGACCAGTCATTCGAGGTACCGGAAGAAGTAATAAAATACTACGGAGAAAAAGGTGCAAGAGGTGCTGATCTTGAAGCCAAATGGAATGATCTGTTTGCAGCTTATAAGGCGCAATATCCTGAACTGGCTGCCGAATATGAATTATTCAGCCAGGGCGGCCTGCCAGCGGGATGGGAAGCAAACCTGCCTGTATTTAAAGCATCTGACCCTAAAATGGCTACCCGCCAGGCATCAGGGAAAGTATTGAATGCAATTGCAGATTGCCTGCCGGCACTTATTGGTGGTTCAGCAGATCTTGCCCCATCCACCGACACCAACCTTAAAGCATATAACTCGTTTACAACCGAACATCGCGACGGTCGCAATTTCCACTTCGGGATCCGTGAACATGCTATGGGTTCAATACTGAACGGCATGGCATTAACAAACGGAATTATTCCTTTTGGAGCAACTTTCCTGATGTTTTCGGAATATATGCGCCCGCCGATCCGTTTGGCAGCGATCATGAAGGTCCGCCCGATTTATGTTTATACCCATGATAGTATTGGCGTAGGTGAAGATGGTACAACCCACCAGCCGATTGAGCAATTAATTTCATTGCGTTCTATCCCAAATATTACTTTGATCAGGCCGGCTGATGCAAATGAAAGCGCACAGGCCTGGCGTGTCGCTTTAGAGCATAAAAGTGGACCGGTAGCATTAATTTTTACAAGACAAGCATTGCCGATTCTCGATCAGGATAAATATGCAAAAGCTACCGGACTTGAAAAAGGCGCTTATATATTATCTGAAGCCAGCAAAACACCGGAAGTTATCCTGATGGCAACGGGTTCGGAGGTTTCATTGATATTGCAGGCACAGGAACAACTTGAAGCAGAAGGCGTATCAACCCGGGTGGTAAGTATGCCATCATGGGAGTTATTTGAAAAACAGGATGCTGCCTATAAAGAAACAGTATTCCCTAAGGCAATTAAAAAACGTTTGGCTGTTGAAATGGCTTCACCATTGGGCTGGCATAAATATGTAAGTGATGAAGGTGATATATTGGCGATGACCACTTTTGGTGAATCGGCCCCGGCAGATGACCTGTACAAACATTTTGGCTTTACCGTTGATAATGTGGTAAAGAAGGCGAAGGCGTTGTAACCCCCCAACCCCCTAAAGGGGGAGCTTTTGATTTGCATGTTTTTGAAGCAAGGGGAAATGAAGAAAGCGAAAGCGTTGTTATAGATATTAGCAGATTAAGACTTACGAAGTTTTGTAAACTTCGTAAGTCTGATAATCCTTGATTTGACATGAATAAAAAACGTTTTTCAATCGTTAATATAATTGTACTTGGTGTAATCATGTTTTCGAATGTAAATGCGCAATCCAAAGCTGATCAAAAGGAAAGTGCCCGTGTTTTTGTTCAAAAGTTTTATGATTGGTATGCAGTGTTGGATTCAACCTGTATTTCGGCCAGGAAGAATCCTGTTGCTTCGGCGTTAGGCCAAAAAAAGGAGTGTTTTGACGTTCATTTACGTAAGGCAATTATGGATGATGAGCACGCTCAGGCAAAAGCAAAAGGCGAGCTTGTCAGCCTGGATTTTGATCCATTTACCAATGCTCAGGATACAAGAATTGGTTATCAAACGGGCAACGTTAAACAGGCAGGCGGTCAATTTTTTGTTGATGTTCATGATATTGCAAAGGGGCAATCGAAAGAAGCAATATTAGCCGCAGAACTGGCGGTAGTTGCGGAAGTAGTTAATTCAAATGGACATTGGGTTTTTACGAATTTTATATACCGTAGTAAAGATGGTGATGAAAACCTTTTACAAATATTAAAAAAACTGGCAAAAGACCGCGTTAAACGGTCAGCTAATAAATAATTTAAAACAAGAAAGTTCCCCCTTTAGGGGGTCAGGGGGCATGAAAATAGGAATAGCAGCCGATCATGGCGGATATAAATTAAAAGAGTTCATTCACCCGTTCCTGGTAAAATTAGGGCACGAGGTAGTAGACTTTGGCGCTTATAAACTCGATAACGCGGATGATTATCCCGATTTTGTTATCCCTTTGGCCGAAGCTGTTGCAGATCACGAAGTGGAACGGGGTATTGCTATCTGCGGCAGCGGTGTTGGTGCATCCGTTGCAGCAAATAAGATCCATGGCGTAAGGGCGGCTTTGATCAACGACTATTTTTCGGCACACCAGGGCGTGGAAGATGATGATCTCAATATCCTATGCCTTGGCGGACGTGTTACAGGAAATATGGCAGCCGAAGAATATATTACCGCCTTTTTAAATGCCAGTTTCACCGGTGCCGAAAGGCATTTGCGTAGGTTAGCCAAGGTAAAAAAACTTGAGAAATAATGATTAATTATAGAATGTGTTGATTTGATAGTTTGAAAATTAATATAACGAGGCTTTAATCATTTTCAAATCAGCACATTTTCAAATCTTCAAATAAAAAATATTATGGAAACAAATAAAGTAAAACAAATACACAGCTTTGGTCAAAGTATCTGGCTGGATTTTATTGACCGGGAAATCATTGCATCCGGAAATTTAAAGAAACTGATGGATGATGACGGCGTAAGGGGCGTAACATCAAACCCTGCTATTTTCGAAAAAGCTATTACCAGCAGTTCTGATTATGATAATGACATCCGTACATTATCTGATAGCGACAAAACCAACGAAGAAATATTTTTCGGGTTGGCAATAGCCGATATAAAACAAGCAACTGACATTTTCAAGGGCGTTTATGATGAATCAAAAGGCACTGATGGCTATGTGAGTTTGGAAGTATCACCGTTTTTAGCGCTGGATGATGAAGGCACAACCAAACAGGCTGCTGAACTTTGGAAAGCAGTTGACCGCAAAAACGTGATGATTAAAATTCCGGGTACAAAACCAGGATTATCAGCCATCAGGAAATCTATCGCAAAAGGTATAAATATCAATGTTACCCTGCTTTTTGGTTTACCTCGTTACGAAGAAGTGACTGAAGCCTATATCTCCGGTTTGGAAGATCATTTAGCAGCTGGTCATTCAATCGGGCATATTTCATCTGTTGCCAGTTTCTTTTTAAGCCGTATCGATGTTTTGGTTGACCCAATGCTTGACGAAAAAGGCCTTGGCGATTTAAAAGGCGAAGTTGCTATCGCATCAGCAAAAAAAGCTTACGAAATTTATAAAAGAGTGTTCAGTGGTCCGCGTTGGGAAAAACTGGCTGCTCAGGGTGCACAGGTACAACGTTTGTTGTGGGCAAGTACCAGCAGCAAAAACCCTGCATTTAAAGATACCAAATACGTAGAAGCCCTGATCGGTGCTGATACCGTGGATACAGTTCCGTTAGAAACTATTGTAGCTTTCCGCGACCATGGTATTGCTGCAAACACGCTGGAAGAAGGCCTGGATAAAGCAACCGAAACATTAGAAAGGATAAAAGCGGCGGGTATTGATATTGATGCCATCACGCAGCAATTAGAAGACGAGGGGATTGAAAAATTCAATAAACCTTTTGAAAAACTGCTGCAGGCAATTGAGGATCAAAAAAGCAAAGTGTAAGTAACTTGGAAGCTACATCGGTAAAAATACTGTTTTTTGATATCGGCGGTGTGTTGCTCAGTAATGGCTGGGGGCATGAGTCGCGCAGAGAAGCCTCGGAAAAGTTCGGTCTGGATTATGAGGAAGTAAACGCGCTGCACAGTTTTATATTTAATGTATATGAAATTGGCAGTATCGATCTGGATGAATACCTGGATACGGTGGTGTTTAATCATCCCCGGGACTTTGCCCGTGAAGATTTTAAAGAGTTTATTTACCGGCAAAGCATCGAATTACCTGATACACTGCAATGGCTTAAAGAATGGCGAAAAACATGTGGGTTCAGGATTATTTCCATCAATAATGAAGGAAAAGAACTGAACGATTACAGGGTGAAGAAATTTAAGCTGCACGAATGCTTTGATGCCTTTATCTCCTCCTGCGAAGTAAAAATGCGCAAACCCGATCCCGGTATATTTAACCTGGCAATGGGCGTGGCACTGGCACAGCCGAGCCAATGCGTATATTTTGACGACAGGATCATGTTTGTAAGGGCCGCCCAAAAATTAGGGATCAGGTCATTCCAGCATACCGATTTTGAGTCGACCAAGAGAATATTAGAAGAATTAAAACAAGAAACATTCCAACCAAAATGAGCAATACCCCGGATAAATACGATTTCGGCATGATAGGCCTTGGCACTATGGGCCGCAACCTGCTGCTAAATATGGGCGACCATGGCGTAAAAGGCGCCGGATTTGATACTGATGCCTCAAAAGGCGCTTTATTGGAACAGGAAAGCAAACACAAAAATTTGAAAGGCTTTAGCGATGTAAAGTTATTTGTGGAGAGTTTAAACCGCCCGCGTGCTATCATGATGCTGGTGCCCGCCGGCAAAATTGTGGATAATGTTATTGCCGAATTATTACCATTGCTGGATAAAGGCGACATATTGATAGATGGAGGGAACTCTCATTTTACCGATACCAACCGCCGTGTGGATCAACTTGAAACAAAAGGGTTCCACTTTTTTGGTATGGGGATCTCGGGTGGTGAAGAAGGCGCGCGCAAAGGGCCGAGCATGATGCCGGGCGGCGACAAAGACGCCTATAATGTGATGAAACCGATCCTCGAATCCATTGCTGCTAAAGTGGATGGTGCACCTTGTGTTACATATATCGGGCCCGGTGCTTCAGGGCACTTTGTTAAGATGGTGCATAATGGTATTGAATATGGCCTGATGCAATTGATCGCTGAAACCTATGAGATCCTGAAAAAAGGATTAAAGTTGGACAACGAAGCTATCGGCAAGATATTTACCAGCTGGAATGAGGGCCGTTTACAGTCGTTTTTGTTAGAAATAACCAAAGAGATATTCGCTTATAAAGCACCGGGGACTGATCATTTGCTGCTGGATGATATTAAAGACGAGGCAAAAGCAAAAGGCACCGGCAAATGGACATCGCAGGTAGCGATGGACCTGCAGGCGCCCATCCCTACCATTGATACTGCAGTAGCTATGCGCGATCTGTCTAAATACAAACAGATCCGTGAGCAGGCTGCAGACCTGTACAGTAAAGATGATCTGTCATTGAACGTTGATACCGCGGAGTTTTTAATCGCGTTGGAGCAGGCCTTTTATTTTAATATGATCATCAGCTATGCCCAGGGAATGCACTTACTTGCCCGTGCTTCTGAGGAATACAAATACGACCTTAAGCTTGATGAAATTGCAAAAATATGGCGGGGTGGATGTATCATTCGGTCGGAGTTTTTGAACGACATTTTTAATGCTTACCAAAAAGCCCCCCAATTAGCACATTTATTGCTCGATAAACAGGTGCATGACCTTGTTGCCGCCGCTGTACCGGGCGCAAGGACGGTACTGTCAGTAACTATTGCAAAAGGTATCGCCGCGCCTGCTTACGCCGCTTCATTGAGTTATTTTGACAGCTTCCGCAGCAGGAGAATGCCGTCAAACCTTACCCAGGCGCAACGCGATTATTTTGGCGCGCATACTTATGAACTGATAGGCAAAGAAGGTGTTTTTCATACCCACTGGGTAGAAAAAACGCTTGATTAATTTGAAAACAAACATTAAATTTAAATATGCCGACAAATGTGCGGAAATCAATTTTTGACATGAGTCCCGAAGAGTTTGCGGACCTGGTTAGGCCAGTTGCAATAAAACTCAAGCAAAGCGCTTTAGATAACGGTTCATGGTATTCATACAGAAATGAATTATGCGTTGAACCGGACATGTTTATCCATGAATTTAAGGATGGCAGGAAAGAATTGATCCAACTTGGTAATCAAACAGGTGAATTCACAATTCTAAGCATTTTCTATTAAACCAATTCTTGATGATATAATTCAAAAATTATCAACCAATTAAAATTTTAATTTTCCAATAATCAGCAGACAGAAAAACATACGATGGATTCAACTATAAAAACCCAGCCTACCATATTTGTAATTTTTGGCGGTACGGGCGACCTTACCTCCCGCAAAATTGCGCCCGCGCTCTATAACTTATTCCTGGATGGCTGGATGCCACACCTTTTCTCGATCATAGGTACAGGCCGCACACAGCTTTCCGACGAACAGTTCAGGGAAAACCTCTTAAATGACATCAACCAGTTTTCGCGGAGCGGCAAGGCAGAAAAGGCAAAATGGGATGAGTTTGCAAAAAATGTTCATTACCAGGTATCCGACATCAAAGACGCCGAAACCTATAAGGAATTTGGCAAACGCGTTGACAAACACAACGAGGAATGGAATGTTAAGGCTAACGTGATCTATTACCTGGCTGTTTCGCCCAATTTCTTCCCGATAATTGCTTCAAATATCTCCAAAGCCAAACTGGCTACCGACCAGGAAAAAGTAAGGATCGTAATTGAAAAACCTTTCGGCCACGACCTGGAATCGGCAAAAGAACTGAATAAATTGCTTTCTGGTATTTTTAATGAGTGCCAGATCTACCGTATTGACCATTACCTTGGTAAAGAAACCGTTCAGAATATTATGGCCTTCCGTTTTGCCAACTCCATATTGGAGCCGATCTGGAACCGTAATTACATAGAACATGTGCAGATCTCAGTTACCGAAAAATTAGGCGTTGAAGGTCGCGGCGATTATTATGACGGCGCAGGTGCTTTGCGGGATATGATCCAAAATCATTTGCTGCAACTGCTTTGCTTTGTGGCGATGGAAACCCCGATAAGTTTTGATGCTGATGAAGTGCGCAACCGAAAAGTTGATGTGCTGCGTGCTATGCGCAAGTTTACCCCGGAGGATGTGCGTATGTCGGCGGTTCGCGGGCAATATAGTGAAGGTTGGATGGAAGGTAAAGAAGTACCTGGCTACCGTGACGAACCCAAGGTTGACCCTAATTCAAATACTGAAACGTTTGCGGCCATTAAATTCTTTGTTGATAACTGGCGCTGGCATGGTGTGCCATTTTATATGCGTACAGGGAAAAGGATGCATCAAAGCGCATCTATCATTACCATCCAGTTCAGGGATGTGCCCCACCTGGTATTCCCGGCGGAGGCAACAGAAAGCTGGCAGCAAAACCGTCTGATCATTAGCATACAGCCCGAAATGAGCATCCGTTTGCAGGTACAGGCAAAACGCCCCGGCCTTGATATGGTGCTAAATACGGTTGATATGGTTTTTGATTACAAAGGAACCTACAGCAGCCAGGCGCCCGAAGCATACGAAACACTTATATTGGATACAATGTTAGGCGACCAAACCCTGTTTATGCGCGGCGACCAGGTAGAAGCCGCGTGGGAATTGATTATGCCGATACTGGATACCTGGCAAGGCAAAAAGAGCCTTAATTTCCCTAACTATTCAGCCGATTCCTGGGGACCTGAAATTGCCGAAGCATTGATAGCCCGTGATGGGTATCATTGGTTCTCGCTGCCAATTGGGGGTAAAAAATAATTAGAGATTGGAGGTTAGCGATTAGTTTCTATCACCTAATCTCCAATCTTTTCTATATAACTTCGTTATTTTTGCCGAAACGTCAGTTGCTGGTTCTTTGCGCCACCGCTAAAGCTAAGGCGGCACGCGGTCGGACTTCCGGACTTTACTGACTTTCGGACTAATCTCTAACCACAAAACAATGAAACTAAATATTTTTGATACCGAAAACGAAGTGCTGACTGCATTAGCAGCACACTTTGTTAAAATAGCCAATGGGTCGGTTGCTGCGAATGGTAAGTTCTCGGTCGCTTTGTCGGGCGGTAGTTCGCCTAAGAAACTTTATGAGTTACTGGCTTCATCATATAGCGAACAGGTGGCCTGGGAAAAGGTTTATTTCTTCTTTGGGGACGAACGGAACGTGCCCCAAACCCATCCCGACAGCAACTACCTGATGGCTAAGAAAGCCTTGTTTGATCCTTTGCATATCAGCGCCTCAAATATTTTTGCGGTTGATACCAGTTTGCCCCCAAACGAAGCGGCTCAGAAATATGAAGAAGAGATTGAAACCTTTTTTGATGATGGCGAACTTAGTTTTGATTTGATTTTGCTTGGCCTTGGCGATAACTCACATACTGCATCGCTGTTTCCATTTACACCGGTTTTGCACGACAGGACGCCGGGTGTTAAAGAGGTTTTTTTACCGGATCAGCAGGTTTACCGGATCACCCTGAATGCCCCATTAATTAACGAGGCGCAGCATATCGCTTTTTTGGTTTATGGCGAAGGGAAAGCCATCGCAGTACATCATGTTTTGGAAGATGACGAAGATATTGAAGACTTCCCGGCGCAATTGATAGAACCTATTGTTGGGGAAATACAATGGTTTTTGGATACAGCGGCAGCGGCGTTGCTTAAACATAAGTAAATCGCGAAATAATTACCGTCAATTCGCAGGTACTTGTTCTATCAGCCAGGCGGCAATGTCATTTGCTGCTTTATCATTTTCAAACCCGGGTGGCAGGCGGCCGTTAACGTACTCATTATAAAACCAGGGATCTCCAACGGCGAAAACGGTTCCTTTACCGTATTTGGCTATAGCAATGATAACTGCGCCGTTGCTGTTTTTTAATGCAACCCTGGCGCCATTTTTTAAACCAATAGAGCAAACATCCTTCATAAATATTTTATTGGAGGTTTTAAAAATGGGGTTGCCGGTCGTATTCACGGCTCCATCTTCAAAATGCTGATCGTTTATTACATGATTTTGCAGATCATCGTTAAAATGCATCCCAAATTTCGCGGCAAGGTTATTAAAATGAGGCAGCTCTACATTGGCGCTGTCATTAGCCATCATTACCAATACACCACCGCTTTTTACCCAGGCCGCTATTTGCTTAATATTATCTGCTTCGATATAATTAGGATTTGGGTTTTCCTTTTTGGTGTCTGGATCAACAATAATATATATAGCTGTTCCTTTTAAATTTTTAACTGTGGGTGCGTACCCCAATGTATCCAAACTTGCTCCTGCCTTTATAAAAGCATCGCCAAAAATCGAAAAGCCGGAGTTTGCTTTATCTTCCCAGGTATAATGATAACGTTCAATTTTTCCGGAGGCAGTTTTATGTACTTCGTGATTAAAATAATAATCCAGCGTAACTTTTTGAGCTCTTAACCCAAGAGAAACAACGGTTGTAAATAATACCGTCAGGATAGAAATCTTTGTTCTCATTTGGACGCAAAATCTTTGTATCGTTTCATCGCCTCAACAAAATAATAATCGGCATAAGTAAGCGGAACATCAACTTCACTTTTTCCGGGCAGATGGCCTACACTATGTTTTAAAAGAAAACCACCATTTGTGCCTGGTCTGGCTTTGTACGTATCAGATGATAATGTTTTTAAGATGCTTTGCGCAGTAGTAAAATAAGTCGCAGCAGCCTTTTTGTCAGCGTATCTGCACAACTCCAATAAAGCCGAAGCCATGATGGCCCCTGCCGAAGCATCGCGTAATACATTTGGAATTTTTGGATCATTAAAATCCCAGTAAGGTATTTTGTCAGCAGGTAAATTCGTATTGGCGAGGATAAAATGGGCAATATGCTCTGCCTGCTCCAGGTATTTTTTATCTTTCGTTTCGCGGTACATCACGGTGAAACCGTACAGGCCCCAAACCTGCCCCCGCGCCCAGGCCGACTCATTTGCATAACCCTGCGCAGTTTTTTTCTCCTTCACTGCGCCGGTTTGCGCGTCGTAATTTAATACATGGTACGAGCTGTAATCGGGGCGGTAATGGTTTTTCATGGTGGTATTGGCGTGCGTTACCGCTATCTTATAAAAACTGGAGTCACCGGTTGCTCTGGTTGCCCAAAACAACAGTTCGAGGTTCATCATATTGTCGATAATTACCAGGAAATCCGATGGTTTTGAATCCCACGATTTGATGCAGCCCACTGTTGGGTTAAACCTGGTCGACAATGATTTAGCGCTATTGAGCAGGATTTGTTTATATCCAGGTTGTGGAGCTATACGATTGGCATTGCCGAAACTGGTGTACATCATAAAACCCAGATCATGGGTATGGGTGTTGTACTGCTCTTTTGACAGCACCTTCATCATACGGTCAGCTTCCGTTAAAAGTCGCTGATCGTGGCTTTGTTCATATAAAAGCAGTAAAGTGCCGGGATAGAAACCACTGCACCACCAGCCCGAATTACTTGTTTCCAGTTTTCCGGTCGATTCTTTATAAGTTTTTGGGAATTGGTCAGTATCAAGTTGCTTCGCCATAAACTCATATTGAACTCGGGCATCGCTAAAGTTTTTTTGGATAGTAGCAAGTAATTCCGGTTCAGGTTTAAAATGATTGGCAGTTTGTGCAAAACAGCATTGTGCAACAATGGTGAGATGGACTGAAATTGCTAATATCAAAAAAGACTTTAATTTCATAAATAATAACGGGCACTATAAATTAAACAATAACGCGAAAATATAAGTTAGTAATGGAGTGATCGGCAATTTACTAATCTATCAATTATAAAGATAGCGCAAATCGCAACACATCCGGTATTATTTTGCCAGGCTAACATGCAATCTCTTTTTAGAAGGTGGCCCATCCGGAGCCTTTAAAATAAATTAAATTTTTCTATAAACAGGCCGTTTCTCCGGAACTAAAAAATGACGTTTCTACCAGATTCCGGCGGAGTCCTGTATTTATAGAAAAATAAAAATTGCAAATTAAGGCTCCGGTTGAGCCTCCTCTCCGTGATTTAATTTTAAACGCGATTCCTTTTGCCCGGCTAATACCTATTTGTAGTCCGCGTGCCAAGCATCACACCGTACAAAAAAGCAAATAAGTCAAGCACATCTTCTCCTTGTCAAAACATAAACAGCCAATCCTGCATTTTACTGAACCTAAGCCTGCAGAAGAAGCAATTCCTTATTCAAGCACCCCGAATTTACCGGACTGAAATTCCTCAAAAGCCTCCTGTAATTCACGTTGCGTATTCATTACGAAGGGGCCATATTGGGCAATTGGTTCATTAATGGGCTCACCGCTTAATAACAGCAACACACTATCCTTTTCGGCACTGATATTTATTTCGTCGCCATCATTCTTAAACAAAACCAGGTCGTGCTGACCGGCCTTTTCACCATTTACCATAGCTTCGCCGTTTATCACCAGCAAAATTGTATTGTGTGTGGCAGGTATTTCTGTCGTTAATTTCCCACCCGCTTTCAGGCGGATATCGAACATATTTACAGGGGTAAAAGTAGTGGCCGGGCCTTTATGTTCATTAAACGAACCTGCAATGATGTTAACCACTCCGCCATTATCGGCAAGTGTCACCTTTTCCATCTGGCCGGCGGTGATAGCCTGGTAACCGGGATTGGTGAGTTTATTTTTAGCCGGAAGATTTACCCAAAGCTGCACCATCTCAAACGGGCCACCTGTTTTCGAAAACTTCTGTTCATGGTATTCTTTGTGTAAAATGCCCGCACCGGCGGTCATCCATTGTACATCGCCGGGATTAATCACGCCGCTGTTCCCTGTGCTGTCATGATGTGCCACGCTGCCCTTGTAGGCGATAGTAACAGTCTCAAAACCCTTGTGTGGGTGTACATCAACCCCGCGAAGATGATCTGAGCGGCCAAAATCATATTCGGCATTAAAATCCATCAGCAAAAACGGACTAACGCGTTGCTGGCTCAAGCCATTGTTCGGGAAATAATTAAAAACCCTGAACCCATCGCCCACCATCCCCGGCCGCAATGGGCGGCTATATATTTTTTCTATTTGTTTTTTCATTTGATGGATAATTTATATACAAAGATAAACAGGAATCGCCTTCAAAACCTTGATCTATATTAAGAAACATACCGGGAATATTTATGACAAGAATTAATTTTTTTGTTATTGTAATAAATTGTTACAATAATATATTATCATTGTGTTGTAATTACACAATGATAATTATGAGAAGGTTAATTCAAGCAGTAATCTCCTTATAACTTCTGTTTTTACGCTCATTTTTCGTCGTGATTAATTTAACAACCTGTTTAAATAAGCACTAAATTGTAAACCAGTTAAACCAATATAGATCATGAAAAAAAACACTGTATTTTTAGTGCTGTCGGTCCTTTATTTTTTACCTGCATCTGCATTTTGTCAGGTTAAAACAGTTGATGCCGTTATTGCCGGTGAAAATGTCGCCGTTACCAATACCGAAAGCGGCAAAGTAAAGGGATACATACATAATGGCATTTACACTTATAAAGGTATCCCCTACGCCACAGCTGAACGCTTTACAGCACCCCAAAAACCAAAGGCATGGACCGATGTGCGCAGCTCCATGACTTATGGCCCTGTTTGCCCAACCGACCCAACGACATCGGTTAATGATGCATTTGAATTTGCTTTTGACCACAACCTGGGCTATTCAAACGAGCACTGCCAAACCCTTAATGTTTGGACACAAAAAATTAACGACGGCAAAAAAAGGCCGGTAATGGTTTGGCTCCATGGTGGTGGCTTTACAGCCGGATCGTCCATAGAGCTGCCCTCTTATGATGGCGAAAACCTGGCACGTAAAGGCGATGTTGTATTAGTTTCAGTTAACCATCGTTTAAATGTTTTAGGCTTCCTGGATCTTTCAGCTTATGGCGATAAATACAAAGGATCGGGCAATGCAGGTCTGCTGGATTTGGTTGCTGCCCTGCAATGGGTTAAGGAAAACATCGCACAATTTGGCGGTGACCCGGATAATGTGACGATCTTTGGCCAGTCTGGCGGTGGGGGTAAGGTAACCTGCTTAATGAACGCTCCTTCTGCAAAGGGGCTATTTCAGCATGCCATCGTTGAAAGCGGGAGTTACATAACCGGCTTTACCGAAAAAGCTACTTCTCAACGGATAGCAGCAGCTTTACTGGACGAATTAAAACTACAACCCTCACAGGTTGATTCACTTCAAAAAATAGCATACGACGTGTTGAATGCTGCCGGAAAAAAGGCAATTGCAAAAGTATCGGCAGCCCTGAGAGCTGAAGGAAAAGCCGTCGGTGGGTTTGGTTTAGGTTGGGGTGCAGTTTTGGATGGCGAGTTTTTGCCTTACCAGCCAACAGACCCTGCTGCGATGGAAATATCCAAAAAAATCCCCTTACTGGTAGGGAGCACAAAAAATGAATTCACCCCATTTGTTCCCGGACCTAAGAACCAGACCATGGATGAAGTTAAGGCTGGTTTGAAAAAAAGATATGGCGATAAAACAGATGCATATATAGCAGCCGTAAAAAAAGCATATCCGGCTACCGTTAAACCATCGGGCTATACCGACATCGACCTGAATTTCAGGCCACTGAGTGTAAAACAAGCTAACATGAAAGCAGTAAAAGGCGCTGCACCTGTTTATATGTACCTGTTCACCTGGCAGTCGCCGGTAAACGATGGCATGTATAAAGCGATGCATTGCATGGATATCGCCTTCCAGTTTAACAATATCAGACGTTGCGAGCAAATGACAGGCGGCGGCAAAGATGCTTTTGCTTTGGCCGATAAGATCAGCAGCGCCTGGATCAATTTTGCCCGTACCGGCAACCCCAACACTCCAAAATTGCCAAAATGGCCTGCATATACAGAAGAGAACGGTGCAACAATGATGTTCAACAATACATGCGTGGTCAGGGATCATCCCGATGGAGACCTTTTAAAAATCGCTGCTTCAAAATAACGTAATTAATAGTACAAGTTTGTCATTGCGCTCCGCCGACCGGCGATGCGCAATGACAATTTTTAATTTATACTGTTTGATGAAAACAATCGTAAAAGTCTGCTGCACCTTATGTTGCATAGGTTTGTTTTTTTATCTTTATTGAGCCTTTCTATACAAAGATACCGCGGAATTTGGTTTGGGAAACTTGACTTGGGTTAAGAAAGCGGCAGAAATCAATACTTTTAGTAAGTTTGATCTTTTCCCGGATACTTTTAGACCAATTCAGCTATTTTTTTTAGCTGCGAAAACCAGACAAGCGAATTTCTTTTAAGCAAATTTAAATTCCATGAAAAACATTTTCTTTTCAAAAATCAACATCACCGTTTTTTTGCAATTGATTTTATTGATGATTTTTTGCGATACCTCCAGGTCGCAATCTGCATTTGCTTTAAAACAGGTGGATAATAGTAAGCATAACAGCTATTATGTATCCAACAAGTCTCCGCTTAATCCGCAATATTTTATAAAGCTGCCAGTTACCGCCATAAAACCGGGTGGCTGGTTAAAAAAACAATTGCAATTGCAGTGTTCCGGGCTTATGGGGAACCTTGGCGAAATCAGTATCTGGCTCTCAAAAAATGATAATGCCTGGCTAAATAAGGATGGCAAGGGTAAATTCGGATGGGAAGAATTACCTTATTGGCTAAAGGGTTATGGTGATATAGCCTACATGCTGAAAGATGAAAAAATGCTGCGCGAAACAAAATTCTGGATAAACGCGGTAATTAATAACCAGCGGCCCAATGGCGACTTTGGTCCGGCCAACGAAACAGCCCCTGGCCGCAGGGATTTATGGGGAAATATGCCGATGCTCTGGTGCCTGCAATCGTACTACGAATATTCAAAAGACCCACGTGTGCTCACTTTGATGGAACGATATTTCAAATTTGAGCTAACTGTGCCGGACAACTTATTTTTAAAAGATTACTGGGAAAACAGCCGCGGCGGCGATAATTTATTAAGCGTTTACTGGCTGTATAACCGTACCGGTGAAAAATGGTTATTAGATCTTGCAACAAAAATAGACAAGAATACGGCCAACTGGCGGCAGAAAGAGAAGCTGCCTAACTGGCATAATGTAAATGTGGCGCAATCATTCAGGGAACCGGCTACCTACTACATGCAAAGTAATAACCCTGCCGACCTGCAGGCTACATACGATGATTTTAATTTGATCCGCAAGCTGTATGGTCAGGTGCCCGGCGGCATGTTCGGCGCCGATGAGAACGCACGCAAAGGGTATGATGATCCGCGGCAGGCGGTTGAAACCTGCGGAATGGTTGAACAGATGACCTCCGATGAATTTTTACTTCAATATACCGGCGATACTTTTTGGGCAGATAACTGTGAAGATGTGGCCTTTAACACTTTCCCTGCGGCCTTTACTCCCGACTATAAAGCCCTGCGCTATTTAACAGCACCCAACATGGTAGTAAGCGACAGTAAAAACCATTCACCCGGCATTAATAATGACGGCCCATTTTTAAACATGAACCCTTTCAGCAGCCGCTGTTGCCAGCATAACCACTCGGCAGGTTGGGTGTACTATGCCGAAAACAGCTGGATGGCCACACCTGATAATGGCCTGGCCGCCCAATTATATGCCGAAGGCGAAGTAACTGCAAAAGCAGGCAACGGACATATTGTAAAAATTGTTACCACAAGCAAATACCCGTTTAATGATGTTGTTGATCTCAGGATCGTAACGGCTGTCAGCAATAAATTTCCTATTTATTTGCGCGTGCCTGCCTGGTGCAATAGTCCCTTGGTTAAAGTAAATGGCCGCCTGGTAAAGGTTGAGGCCAAAGCCGGCGAGTATATTAAACTAAATAATAACTGGAAAAACGGCGACCGGGTAAGCCTGCAACTGCCTATGGCTATAAAAGTGCGGGAATGGGCAAAAAACAAAAACAGTGTAAGCGTTAATTACGGCCCGCTAACCTTTTCATTAAAAATAGACGAGAAATATGTACAACAGGACAGTAAGAAAAGTGTTACCGATGATTCCAAATGGCAAGCCAGCGCCGACCCTGCTAAGTGGCCCGCTTATGAAATATACCCCGCTTCTGCCTGGAACTATGGCCTGTTGCTGAATAAACAAGATCCCGAATCCTCCTTCACTGTTGAAAAAGGCGCGTGGCCAAAAGACAATAACCCGTTCACAAACAACTCGGCGCCTATACATCTGAAAGCAAGGGGCAAGCAAATACCTGACTGGACAATTGACCAGTATGGTTTATGCGGATTACTGCCGGTAAGTCCTGTGAAATCCGAGCAGCCTGAAACCAACCTGATATTCGTGCCGATGGGCGGTGCCCGTTTAAGGATCTCCGCATTCCCGGTGGCAGAGTAAGGGTTTCTTTAAATCGATTTTTTGGGGTGTTAAATACCTGGCGATCTTTTTGCTTCAGTACTGCAAAAACTATTTATCAAAAAACTCATTTTTGTTAAGTAGCATCATTGTTATATATACAATGAAAAACAGTATCACTTTTTGTGTAATTTCATTGATATTTGATTTCAGCAGCAACGGGCTGCTGTTATAAACCAATTTACCAATTCTTAAGATTAAAAAATATAAATCATCATGGAAAAATCACGTCGTACATTTATAAAGCAGGCCACAATAGCGGGGGCTGGGGTATTACTTGCTAAAACAGGGTGGAGCGCCAAAAGCTACAAACGTATTATCGGCGCTAACGACCGTGTACGGGTGGGTGTTGTTGGCTTTTCCGACAGGCATAGAAGCTCGCATATCCCCAGCTTTATGAACCACTATAAGGACCTTAATTTCGAAGTGGTTGGCGTATCAGATATCTGGAAGAGACGCAGGGAAGAAGGTGCTGCCATTTGGAAAGATAAGATGCAAAATGATGTAAAGGCCTACCGCAACAATGAGGAATTATACGATAGCAAAACGATAGACGCGGTATTTATCAGTACGGCTGATTTCCAGCATGCCCGCCATGCCATTGAAGCCGTAAAAGCTGGTTGCGATGCTTATGTAGAAAAGCCTTTTGCCGAAACCATGGAAGATAACCGTGCTGCGCTTAAGGCCATTAAAGAATCCGGCAAAATTGTGCAGATAGGTTCACAGCGCCGGAGCGGCGCCAACTACCATGCCGCCAATGACTTTATCCGTTCGGGAAAGTTTGGCCCGATCACGATGGTTGAATTAACCTGGAACGTTAACCAGCCGGGACGCTGGCGCAGGCCCGAGTTACTTGGCGTATTAAAAGAGGAAGATACCGATTGGAAACGCTGGATCATGAACCGCCCCTATGAGGCTTTCGACCCGCGCAAATACCTTGAGTTTCGCCTGTTTTGGCCCTATTCATCAGGCTTACCCGGCCAGTGGATGAGCCACCAAATTGATACCGTACATTGGTTTACCGGCCTTAAACATCCGCGCAGCGTTGTTGCCAATGGTGGTATTTATGTTTGGAAAGATGGCCGCAAAAACTGGGATACGCTTACAGCAGCATTTGATTATGGCCCGCTGGATGATCTGTCAACCGGTTTCCAGGTTACATTTGGATCGCGTATGCATAACGGCGATGAGAACCCGGCGGAGATCTATTACTCAAACGGCGGCGAGCTGAACCTCATTACCAATAAAGTTTCGCCAACAGGCGGCTTAACCCAAAAAATGGCAGCTGCTATGGGTATGCAGGCAAACCTGCTGCCAGACATAGACCTGGCAAATACCCAACAGGTAATAGCTTCTGCCAATACCGGGGGGGACGTGCTGACCTCAAACCACGTGCGTAACTGGATGGAATGCGTACGCAGCCGCAAAGAGCCTAATGCGCCTGTGGAGGCTGGGTATAGCCATGCCATAGCCAACATTATGACCAACGCCGCTGTACATACCGGCTATAAGGCCACCTTTGACGAAGCAACCCAGGAAGTTATGGCGAATGGAAAAGTATTTAAATACGCATAGTATCATTGTGATGAACAAACTGAGGTATTGCGTTTTCATCATGGCAATTATTTTTTCTGCTTCAAAAGTGGACGCCCAAAAAAGTAACACGGTAAAAGTGATCAAATCGGCCACGGAAAACAAGGTGGATATTTTTATTGGCGGCAAATTTTTCACCAGTTTCCTGTATCCCGATAGCCTCGAAAAACCGGTGTTATTCCCTATTTTGGCGGCAAACGGCACTGTTGTTACCCGTGGTTTCCCGCTTGATCCCAAACCCGGTGAACCTACAGATCACCCGCACCATGCGGGCCTGTGGTTTAATTTTGAAAATGTAAACGGGCTTGATTTCTGGAACAATTCGTACGCGATCCCACTAAATAAAAAGAACCTTTACGGATGGATCCGTACCGATAAAATACTGGAGACCAAAAGCGGTAACACAGGCACATTGACCTATCACGCGAACTGGATAAACCAGCAAAAACAGGTATTGTTAGAAGAAACTACGCGCTTTGAATTTAGCGGGAACAAAAACCAGCGGATAATTGACCGCTATACTACCTTGAAGGCCGATACAGCCATTGCTTTTAATGATGCCAAAGACGGAATGCTTGGCCTGCGTTTGGCCCATGAACTGCAAATGCCAACAAAAGAAGATCAGCAGTTTACCGATAATAAAGGTAACGTGACGGTTGTAAAAGGCGGCACAGACCTCATCGCCAATGGCAGCTATGTAACCAGCGCCGGCAAAACGGGCAACGATGCCTGGAGCAGCCGGGGCGTATGGTGCAAAGTTTATGCAAAAATGGCTGCCGACTCAGTCAGCATTGCCATCATTGATCATCCTAAAAACCCTAACTATCCAACATTCTGGCATGCCCGAGGTTATGGCCTGTTTGCCGCCAATCCGCTTGGCGAAAAAGTTTTCACCAACGGCAAATCCGCAAAAAACCTGAATCTTAAAAATGGGGAATTGGTAACCTTCCGGTATCGCATTGTAGTTACAAACGGTAAACAAACAATTAGCGCCACCGAACTTAATAGCCTTGCCGAAGATTTTTCAAAAAAATAGACGGGGAATCACCACTATCAGCGCTAAACGTCTTCGTAAAATACCATATGCTGCTTACCGTACTGTTCGCCCGTATTCAGGTTACTAAAAAAAAGCATTATTAATAATATCAAGGCTTAGCTGATCAGCCGAAGTAGTGCCAGCTGCAAGTCCATGAAACCAAATCGTATAAACATAGCCCGAATTTATTTTCGCATTACTAAGGGTAGCAAGTACTGTTGCAGTGCCGGCCTGGTGCACTTCGAACGTATAATATGCGTTGCCTGAAAGTGGTGCAAATGATGAAAATCCTTTAAATGACCTGTTAGACACCAATGTAGCGCCGCTCTTTACAACAAGATCAACAGCTGGTGCATCGGGGCTCAGATTAACAAAGCGGATGGAGGCAGCCGCGGTACCTGGGCTCATAATGGTATCGGTCAGCATAAATAGTTGTGGCTGGCTTACCTTGTTCACAAGGAATACCGAGTACGTTGTATTTTGAATAAAATTAATCGTATCAGAAAGGATTGCTTTCCGGGTAGCGTCAGCATAAATAGAAAAGGAATTTATACCGGCGTTTATAGCAACATAACCGGTGTTTTGTCCATAATTAATAGGAAGTTGGTTAACTCCGTGGTTGCTTATAAAAAGATCTAATGGTACCTGATCGGGAGATGCATCGGTGAACATTACTGCCGCTACGGGCGTGCTATAATTTTGATTGACAGGCGATTTTAAACAAGATGACAACATCAAAACCGGAAAACCTATGGTACCGACCAGCAACAAGATACTTTTCGAAAAAACTTTATGGAACTTCATCATCCTTGATATTTTAAAAAAATTATGACCTATAAGTTGTATAACGGATTTGAAGGGGGAAATGCTACAGCGATAAGACAAAAAATTTACAATTTTTATAGCGACTGCAACCAAATGCCCGATAATCCCTAAAACAGGTGCTTCCCGTTTATTAACAAACACCGGACAAACAAACAAAGCCTTTGGCTTGTAGTCAAAGACTTTGTTTAAACGAACTAAAGTGCCTATTGAAATGCTTTCAAATTACCTGCATCAATTTGGTATGGTCGTCTTTTATCGTGTAAGTTCCTGGCTTTATATTTTGTCAGTTGGATATCTTTTTTATCAATCGAGGCAAAAAGCATCGACCTGCAATCATAAAGGATATTTTCGAGGTTAACCGGTTTCCGCTCTTGTATTCCGCGATGACCTTTTACCAGTAGCACCGGCTGCGGCGTACGTTGCAAAAAGTATTAAAACAAGAAAGCCCCTCATCGTCAGATGAAGGGCTTCTTGATAAGATTTGGCACCGACCTACTCTCCCACATTTTACTGCAGTACCATCGGCTCTGGCGGGCTTAACTTCTCTGTTCGGAA
>Ga0316224_1000183_pt1 | contig 97612 bp, 94 predicted proteins | sample TBH18013metaG_FD_206254 | JGI IMG/M metagenome (GOLD analysis project Ga0316224, IMG submission 206254) | Freshwater microbial communities from Trout Bog Lake, Wisconsin, USA - TBH18013 | ecosystem: Environmental > Aquatic > Freshwater > Lake > Hypolimnion/Profundal zone | place: USA: Wisconsin...
GGCTTCTAACGCCACACGGGCCTTGAATTCAGCCGTGTGCCGCTTGCGCGTGACCTTGCCCATATCCCGTCCTCAAACTGGTCGGGATTAGCTTAACAAACTGTCCGAATTTCCGGGACCACCTCTATAAGGCCGGGGGATACGTTATCTACTTATCGTCCACGGGAATGCGCCACGCTTTGTAACCGTATTGTTTGGCCCAAATCTTACGCCCAGTCTTAGGGCAATGTCGCCAAGGTCGCCACACAAAGCGGGTTCCGGGTGGCTTGGGGATTTCGGCTGTCATGGGATAAAAAATTCCGATCGTTGAAGATCAGCCTTGAAAACCCACATCCGACGTGCGACTCTACGTCCGGGTTGTTTCCCGTGGGTTTCAAAGCTGACAGGCTATGAAGCGAATTGACCGGCTTGAACGACTGATGATCGTTTGGGCCGGTTTTATTTTGGGCCGTATCTTGCGGTATTTATCATCCGATAATCTCCTTTTCCTTTAGTCGTCCGTAGGGGAAGCGCTGTCTTCAGCGCTCATCTCCAAGAGGGCTTCGCCACCCTGGATGATTTCTGTGAGGCGCCACCCATGTGGGCGCTCCGATACAAAACGGGGATCGCGGGACAATATGCTGGCCAAATATGACACCTCATTGTCGCCGCCGATCTCAACGTTCAAGGCGCGTATGAGCGCCAATAGATCGGATGTTTGAATATGCTTCTTGCCGGATGTACGAATCGCGGTGATGGCACCCTCTCCAATCAGGGCGGCTTTCGACCCTGGTTTGGGTAGCTTTTTCGGCTCTGTGCTGGCATCCACAGGAGCATTTGTTGCGATTGCGCCACCCTCAACGGGAGAACCAAACTGGATCGCAATTTCACGGAATATCGTGAGGCGCTCCATTTGAGTTTTCGCGGCATTCAGTTGGCCGTCAAGATCAATGATGCGCGCTGCGACTTCTGTAATCGCAGCATCAACGCGAGGGAGTGAGAGAATCAGGTCGTTTGCCATGAATCGATTTCTAGCCCGATTCGGCGGCCAAAGGCAATAAATTTGTATTGGGACGAAATCCCGCCCATTGAACGTAATCAAAATTACAAAACAGTGATGTTGATCGTTACAATTTGGAGCGCGGATAAGTTAGTGCCCCGACTACGCCGCTTTCTTTACCGCCCGCTGCCAATACCCGCACCGATCACCCGATGTCGGCGCCATCATCGCCAGACCCGCCACGGCTTTGACCTGAGCACCGTTGGCAACGCGGCGTGATCCTCGCGCCACGCCATCTCTTGCGCATACGGACCAGATATTGACCGGCAATGTGGTGGTGATGCCCGATCTCTGACCGCCGAAGGCGGGAGAAATAGCCCTCGGCACAGGTCGAATAGATGCCGTCCTCGCTGTAAGCCTTGGAATGGTCGATCCGAGACATTTCGAACTTGGCGTGCAGCGCGTTCCATCCCGCCGATTCGTCCGCTACCAGCTTCGACGCGGGTTCACCCGCTGGATGATGAAGCCGAGGCTGTCCACTTCGGCCTTGAACGCCGATACGATGGTGCGGCCACCACGCTCGCGAGCCACGACCACGACCTTGCGCTTGCCGTTCTGGTTCTTCGCAAGGCGGCGGTCGCGCCGCAGTTCCTTGTGGTTCGCCGGCTTGATGTAGCCACCGAAATAGCCACCATCAATCTCAACCGTTTCGCCTTCTCAGCCGACGTGCATACCCTTCAACTCGAACGCCATCGCCTCACGCATTTTGTGGGCCAGCACGAAGGCCGACTTGTATTGGCAATCCAGATCGCGGGAGAGGGCCAGAGCCGACTTGCCCCTCACCTCGTTGACGAAGATCGCGACCGCCGCGAGGTAGTTGCGGAGCGGCATCTTGTGGAACGCGAACAGGGTGCCGCTGGTGATGCTGAAATCGGCCCGGCACGCCTTGCGGCGGAACCGGAGCGCACCGGACGAGCGACGGCACTCATAGACAGTGCAGCAACCGCAGTGCGGGCAGGACGCGGCGCCATCGGTCCAACGGACGGAGCGGAACACCATCTCGGCCTCCAGGTCGCTCATCCGCATCACGGTCGCCAGTGAGAGGGTGCGGGCTTTGGCTGAGAGAAGGAAGTGTTGGGTCATTGGGTTCCGTTTGTGAACCTTACGACGCACATATGAAACTCAGTCCGGGCGCTTTTCAATCACAAAAGACGCGAATATGATACCTTGGAGCCAGGAGTGAACCGTATGGGATTAGCGGCAACCGAACAGGAGTTGGCCTTGCGGGCGTCTCGCTTCGTCAAGGCGGAGTTGAAACGGAAGGGCCTTACCTATGCCGATCTGGCGGAACGGCTGAAGGAGCATGGCCTGACAGCCGAGACAGAGGCATCCATCAAGGCAAAGTTGCGAAGGGGCACCTTTGCGGCAACGTTCCTATTGGCTACGCTCGCCGCGCTGGAACTACAGGGAGTCCGGCTGGAGGACTTGTAGGCCATGCCGAAACCCGAGTTTGAACGCCCACGCGGGACCGGGTTCCTATGGCTCTGTATGGCGCTAATCGTGGCGTGCTGGGGGTGGTCCGCCTACGTCCAAATGCCGTCAGCGACCCCCGAATGTGTACCAAAAAGCCAGGAACAAGGCGATAAACAGGCCAAATACGAAGACTGCGCCGCCCTTCGCCGCGCGCTCGTCGGAGTAGGCTTTCTGGTCCACGATTACCGAGAGGAGATCGGGGCGATTTCGACTGCCATCATCGCCGCCTACACCATCATTCTTGGTCGGGCTACCATCGGCCTGAGAAACGCGGCTGAACAACAGAGAACCGACACCTTGCGGGCGATCAAAGCGGCCGAGCGAGCCGCCAAAGCGACCAAACGATCCGTGAAAGCCATGCGGGACAGTGAGGCTAGGCAGGCCACCGACTTCAAGGCATCAATCGCCGCCGCTGAACTGAGCGCACAAGCCGCGATCAACGTCGAGTTGCCGTTCCTGTTTATCGATAGAGTTTCCGTTAACCCGAGAGGGGGGGCTTCCTTTGAAGAGTGGACCCGAAGGCTTACGGCTGATGTCGTCATCAGCAATTACGGCAGAACTCCAGCGTTTGTTACGAAAGTAGTCGTCAACCTGCATGTGGGTGACGCTTCGCTGACAGTCATCCCGACATACCGGCACCGCCCAACCGCCAGTGAGAATTTCGTTATAACCAACGGGACGCCCCACACGGTCACGGAATATAGATGCTTCGAAAAATCTAACATCGCTAATGAAATGACTCTGGATTTGTTCGAAACCCTGCTGAATGGGGATGCCGGGCTCTACATCTACGGGCTGATCGAGTTTCGGGACTTTATGGACAAGCCCCACACAAGTGGTGTTCATCTTCACCGGCGATGACGAAACCGATGAGCATATGATTCCTCTGCACGCATACACAAGCTATTTCTACCACACCTAACGCTAAGATCGCGGCGCCTGCCGCCCTGATTTTCACGGATCACCTACCGTTCGATAGGTGGGATTGACCCGGCGGCGATACCATTCCGCTCTAGTGGCGGTTGATACATAATACCGGGCTCTCGCACCCATCGATAGGGGTCGGCTTGTCCGGGCCACCTATCGCGGCACCGTCAGGGCTCAGGGAGGATTTGCCCATTCGTCATGATCGGGCTTGGCCCGGTCATGACGGAGGTTGGAAAGCCCCGTCGCAGCACAAACCTTCTCCGCCTGACGCTTATCCTGATGCCAATGGGGCTTGGCCCGGTCACCCACGACTTCCTGTGCCGCGCCAGGCAAAGTCGTGGGTGGCCGGGCCAAGCCCGGTCATGACGAATGGGCAATTTCTCCCCACCCAACGGCTTATCCTGATGCCTATGGGGTCAAGCCGGGCCATGACGATAGAGCAATGGTGTCCACGCGGCGCGGCTATTTTGGACGTCGCCTCACGAACAACGGCCGGAAGAGCGTTCAGCATCCTGGCTTTGAATCGGCCTGTTCAGAAAGCGTTTGCCGATACACGGAACGTCTCCGCCGCCACACCGCACCAGTCGGGTCCACGGCTCGGCACGCGCCGGCCGGTCCGATCACCGCAAGGCATGCACGTCAGGGTTGACATACTATAACTGTTATGTTAGTAAAAAAGACATGGAGCACACGGCGCCAACCATGACCCGGCCTGCCACGTCCGATCCCACACAGGACCGGGCCGGCCGCACGATGCCGCAACGCCTCGCCGCCCTGCTCCATGTCGTCCGCGTTCTGCTCGGCCATGGCCGCCGGCTTGTCGAGACCGTGCCGGAGCGCGCCGCCACCATAGAATTCGCCATCCTGGCCGGGGTCTGCGGTACTTACACCCTGCCGACCATCCTCGTTCGGCTACAACGCGGCATTCTGCGCGCGATGGCGTTGGAGCGGTACCTGCTGGCCCGCGCCGCAAAAGGCCGCGAGATCGGATTCGTTTACTACAAGGACCCGCGCGAGCGCATGCCGGCCAAGCCGGCAGCGGAACCGCCAAAGGGAGAGCCGACTTCCGGAGAGCCGGCAGCCGGCCGGGCCAAGCCCAACCCTGAGGAAAAAGCGCCCAGGCGTCCCGCCTTCGATCCGGACGATCTCCGCATCCCTACGCCCGAGGAACTCGACGCCGAGGTGCGCCGCCGCCCGTTTGGCCGCACCATCCTCGCTATCTGCATGGACCTCGCCGTCATCCCCGGGTTCTGCACCGGCCCATTCTGGAATCAGATATCCGACACGCTCATGAACTACGGTGGCAGCTTCACCACGCTGTTTAAAATTCGGGAACACCGCGAGACATCGTTTCAGAAGGAACGGGACAAAAAACCGGATACCTGGGACTTTGCCTGGAAGCACCCGCCACTGGAAACGGTTCGCAAAGTGCTTGGATACCTGATCGGCGATGTGCCCATTTTGGACCCGCCCGGCCCGCTTCTGGCCACCGCCCCTCCCTGAGTCGCATCCCCCGGACATGCGTCGCACCCTCTGATTCCGGGGGCGCTTTCGCGTGCGCAGCGGATCAAATCCGCGCATGACGACGGGTTTTACCAGCGGCCGTTGATAATGACACGCGCCGACCACCCCCGCGTCGTCATGGTGCGCGATGGGCGCACCATCCATGTCTTTGTTTACACTCATAAAAGACGTGGATGCCGACCTTCGTCGGCATGACGGGGTGAGGCCGGCCGAGATTCGGCATCCACGCCGGTTGGTATAAGTCAATCTCAAAGCGGACTGTTATGACTCCGCCGGCTGGCGTTCCAGGCTTTCCAACGAGCGCCCCCTGGTTTCCGGCAGCAGCAACAGCGCCACGATCATCAGCGCCAGTCCGGAGAACGTGAATATCGCGATGGCCGAGGCCAGTCCCAGTTTCGCCGCCAGGAACCCGACCATCGCCGGAAACACCGCCCCGATGCCGCGCCCGACATTGTAGCAGAACCCTTGACCGACCCCGCGAACGGCGGTGGGAAACAGCTCCGTCATGAATGTTCCCATGGGGGAGAACATCATCAGGTTGATGTAACCCAGCAGAAATCCGACCGGCAGGATCAGGTCGTTGCTGAGCGGCGCGAACAGATACACCAGCATCAGCACCACGGACCCGATCGCCGACGTCATGAACGTGGATTTGCGGCCGATTGCGTCGGCCAGATACGCACCGGACAGGAAGCCGAAGAACGCCCCCAGGATCAGCACCATCAGATAGCTGCCGGTTCCGACCGAGGTCAGGTGACGCTCTGTTTTCAGATACAGCGGCAGGAACGTTGTCAAGGCATAGCTCGACCCCTGGGCGCCGGTCACCATCATCGATACCCGCCAGGTGGTGGACAGGTAAGGCCGCTTCAGCGCCGCGAACAAATGCATCGGCCCCAGACTGCCGGCTGCGCGCGGTTTGATCGCCGGTTCTTCGACATAGCGGCGAATCCAGAACACCAGACCGGCGGGGGCGAGGCCGATCCAGAACATCACCTTCCAGGTCAGGGCATCGGGCAGGTTCGCCGATAGCAATGTATAGAGCAGCGCCGCCGTACCCCAGCCAACCGCCCAGCCGGTCTGCACCAACCCCACCGCTCGGCCGCGATATTTGTCACGGATTACCTCGCCCATCAGCACGGCGCCGGCCGCCCACTCACCGCCGAAGCCCAGCCCTTGCAGCGCCTTCAGAATGAAAAGCTGATTGAAATCCTGCGCAAAGCCACAGAGGAACGTGAAGAACGCGTACCAGAGGATGGTGATCTGTAGGATCCGGACCCGGCCGAAACGATCCGATGCGGCGCCGGCGACCCAGCCGCCGAACGACGACACGACCAACGTGACGGTCGCCAATACGCCGGCCTGCGCGGTGGTGATGCCCCAGACCGCGAGCAGCGAGGGAATGACGAAACTGAAGATCTGCACATCCAGCGCATCCAACGACCAACCGCCGAAGCAGGCGGCCATGGTGCGGCGCTCCCGGGAATTCAGGTCCTTGAACCAAGCGAACATCCGCTCTCTCCCCCGTGTTTGTTTCGATTTTGATGAAGTGAAGCGCGACGCGATGCCCGAAGCAAGCGCGTGCTGGCGGCTATGCAAAAATTCAGGTGCCTTTGCGGGGTGACCGGGGCCGCGAAATGGCCTAGATCGCCTGTCGCGGTTCAAACGGACACGGCAAATCGGTGGGGAAACGATGGCATCATTGACAGGTAAAACAGCGTTCGTAACCGCCGCCGGTCAGGGCATCGGACGAGCAACCGCTAAAGCGTTTGCGGCGGCGGGTGCCACCGTCATCGCCACCGATGTCGATGCCTCGAAACTCACCGGCCTCGGATCGGATTCAATTCGCACGCTGGCACTGGACGTGCTCGACCCGTCTGCGATCGCGCGGGTCGCGCAGGACGCCGGGCCGATCGATATCTTGTTCAACTGCGCCGGGGTGGTTCATCAGGGGACGCTGCTGGAAGCCACCGAAGCCGATTGGACCTTCGCGTTCGACCTGAACTGCCGGTCCATGTTTCGCACAATGCAGGCTTTTTTGCCCGGTATGCTGGAGCGTGGGCGGGGTTCGATCGTCAACATGGCGTCGGTCGCATCCAGCCTGAAGGGAGTTCCGAGCCGCTTCATCTACAGCGCGTCAAAGGCGGCGGTGATCGGCATGACCCGCTCTGTCGCCACCGACTACGTCGCCAGAGGCATTCGCGCCAACTGCCTGTGCCCGGGCACCGTCGAGACTCCAAGTCTCGACGAACGAATCGCGGCAAATGCCGCCGCCGCCGGCTCGATCGACGCCGCCCGCGCCGCTTTCGTTGCTCGTCAGCCGATGGGCCGCCTGGGCACGCCGGAGGAGATCGCTGCGTTGGCGGTCTATCTGTCCAGCGACGAAGCCCAGTTCATTACCGGCCAATCCATCGTTATAGATGGCGGTCTGACACTTTAGTCTAACAATGGGGAGAACGTTATGAAGCTACTGCGCTACGGTCCGGCCGGGGCCGAGAAGCCTGGTTTGTTCGCCAATGACGGCACCATCCGCGATCTGAGCAGCCTCGTCCGCGACATCGACGGATTCGCTCTGTCCGATGCGTCGCTGCAAATGATCGCCAGCGTCGATGCGTCCAAACTGCCGAAGGTCGAAGGCAATCCCCGCATCGGGCCGTGCGTCGTGCGGCCGGTCAATTATATCTGCATCGGTCTGAACTACGCCGATCACGCGGCGGAAACCGGCAATCCGATCCCCAAAGAGCCGATCGTGTTCATCAAGTCGCTCAGCGCCTTCAACGGTCCGAATGACGACGTGAAACTGCCGCGCGGTTCGACCAAGCTCGACTGGGAAGTCGAACTCGGCGTGGTGATCGGCAAGACCGCGCGCTATGTGCCTGAAAACGCCGCGATGGATTATGTCGCCGGCTATTGCGTCTGCAACGACGTCAGCGAGCGCGAATACCAGATGGAACGCGGCGGCACCTGGGACAAAGGCAAGGGTTGCGACACGTTCGGTCCGACCGGCCCCTGGATGGTAACGAAGGATGAGGTCAGCGACCCGCAGGATCTGCCGCTGTGGACCGAGGTCAACGGCAGGCGCTACCAGGACGGCTCGACCCAGACGATGATTTTCGGGGTCCAGAAGCTGGTCAGCTATGTCAGCCACTTCATCACGCTGCATCCCGGCGACGTGATCGCCACCGGCACCCCGCCTGGCGTCGGCATCGGCGTCAAGCCGACCCCGGTCTTCCTGAAGGTTGGCGACGTCATGCGCCTGGGCATCGAAGGCTTGGGAATCCAGACACAACGGGTTGTTGCGGCTTAATAGCATCCGCTGCCTCGTCGTCATGGTTCGGGTGCGCCGAACCATGGCGACGTCCGAAGTGATATAGCCACGGCCGAATTTTGAACGCATCAGACAGCAATTTGGAACCACAGATGCACACAGATGCACACAGATAAGGCAAGAAATCCTTTTTATCTGTGTGCATCTGTGTGCATCTGTGGTTCCCATTCTCTGTTTTGTTCCGGCTGTCCCTCGGCAGCGCGAGCCGTAATCGCCTTTACATTTCCTCGTCCGGCAGCATCCCTGCCGCGTTCGTCCCGAAACGGCGTTCGTGCAGACGGAACAGTTCGACAATGTCGGTCACACCCGGCAGCACCGCCGCGATGCCGCAAAACGGACAAAGCGGCGTATCGCCGTCGTCGATCCAATCGATCACCTCTGCCGCGGCAAAGGTTTGCAGACAGCCAAAGCAGCCGCACTCCATGAAGCGTTCTCCAATCGTCTGGCTCATCGCCGCAACGACACTGATCCGGCTGGCGTTTGCCGCGACAACCGGGTTGGGGATGGACGAGAGCTATATGGTAACGGCGGGGCGCGCCCTTAGCCTCGGTTATTTCGATCATCCGCCAGCGAGTTGGTGGCTGTCCGCCGGTGCCGCCCAAGTTTTCGGCACCGAAGCGCCCCTGGTGGTGCGGCTGCCTTTCATCCTGGTTTTCGCGGTATCGCAAGGTCTGATGTGGCGCATCACCCGATCGATGGCGAGCCCGCGCGCCGCATTCTGGGCCGTGGTTGCGCTGAACCTGTCACCGGTTTTCGGCCTCACCACAGCAACCTGGGTGCTGCCCGACGGACCGCTGGACGCGGCCTTGCTTGGCGCGGCTCTGTGCCTGCTGCGTGCCCTGCCCTCTAACGGCCGGCGCGCGTTGGCGTGGTGGATCGCCGCGGGCCTGTGCGCCGGATTGGCGCTGTTTTCGAAATACTCCGCCGTGCTGACGATCGCCGGCGCGTTCCTCTACGTATTGACCAGCCGCGACCATCGCCGCTGGCTGGCCCGCCCCGAACCCTATCTCGCCGGCCTTGTCGCGCTGGCGGTGTTTTCGCCCGTTCTGATCTGGAATGCGGCGCATGGCTGGGCGTCCCTCGCGTTCCAGGCCGATCGGGCCACCGGGTTTCGATTCCGGCCGTTCATGCCGCTGCAAACCCTGGCCGGCGAGGCGCTGTTCGTGCTGCCCTGGATCTGGGTGCCGATGATGATCCTGTTCGTGCGCGGTTTCCGCCGGGACCGGCCTTGGACCGAGCGGCTGTTGGTCTGGCTGGCCGCGCCGCCGATCTTGGCGTTCGCCTTGATTTCCGCGTGGTCCAGCCAGCGCATTCTCTATCACTGGGCCGCCCCCGGTTACCTGCTGCTGTTCCCCTTGCTGGGAGCGGCCATCGAGCAACGCCTCGATCGCGCGCCGGTTCGCCGCTTGTTGGCCGGTTCGGCCGCGCTTCTGCTGGTGTCGGTCACCGTCATCGCCACCCAGATCCAGTTCGACTGGATCGGTGGACGGTTGGCGGCGATCATGCGCACCGACCCAACCGCCGAGGGTCTGGACTGGACATCGATCCGCGATGACCTCACGGCGCGCGGGTTGCTCCCACCGGGCACCGTGGCCGCCGCCTTCAACTGGCGCGATGCCGGCAAGATCGGCCACGCTCTGGGGCCAAACGTCACCATGCTGTGCCTGAGCGCGGATTCCCGCGAGTTCGGCTTCGCGCATCCCGCCCGTGATTATGCCGGACAGACTATTCTGCTGTTGTCACTCAGCCCGCCGGACAGAGCGTTGACCGAGGCGCGGGACTGGTTCCCTTCGGTCAGCATACTACAGGGCACCACGGTGCGTATCGACGGACGGATTCTGCGGACGGTGACGGTGCTACAAGGGCAGGGCCTGTTGCCCGCGCCTCTGGCCGAAACGCCGGCCCGCCCATAGTCTCCTGGCAAACCGCCCGGGAGAAACATCATGTCCAACGTTAAACTGCGTCACGGCGCTTTTCTGCCGCCGTTCCACCCGATGAATGAGAATCCCTCGGCCTGCATCGAGCGCGATCTGGAGCTGATGCAGTGGCTCGATCGCCTCGGATTCGACGAAGCCTGGATCGGCGAGCATCATTCGGCCGGCTGGGAGCTGATCAGTTCCCCGGAACTGTTCATCGCGGTGGCCGCCGAACGGACAAAATCGATCAGGTTCGGCACCGGCGTGATCTCGCTGCCGTATCACAACCCCCTGATGACCGCGAACCGCATCATCCAGTTGGATCACCACACGCGCGGCCGAATCATGTTCGGCGCGGGCCCGGGGTTGCTGGCCTCCGACGCCCTCATGCTTGGGATCGACCCCAACACCCAGCGTGATCGCATGGCCGAGGCGTTGGACGTCATCCTACGTCTATTCAAGGGCGAGACGGTCACCGAGAAAACCGCCTGGTACACGCTGGTCGGCGCCCGCGCCCACATCCTGCCTTACACCAGCCCTCACCCGGAGGTCGCCGTGGTCAGCGCGGTGACCCCGTCGGGTGGCCGTCTGGCCGGCAAATACGATCTGAGTATGATCTGCGTCGCCGCCACCAATCCATTCGGCTACGACGCGCTGGCAGCGAACTGGAAGATCGCCAACGACATCGCCGCCGAGAACGGGCGGCAGATGGACGCGTCGCGGCTACGCCTTGTCGGCCCGATGCATATCGCCGAAACCCGCGCCAAGGCGTTCGAGAACTGCAAGTTCGGCTTCGAGCCGTATCTGAACTACCTGAACAACAACCAGCCCCGCTTCATCGTGCCGGCCGGACAGGATCCGGCAGAATGGTTCGTGGAGAACAAGTTCGGGGTCATCGGCACGCCGGATGACGCCATCGCGCTGATCGAGCGGCTATACGAAAAGCAGGGCGATTTCGGCGTGTTCCTGCAACAGGTTCACAACTGGGCCGATTTCGCGGAAACCAAACGGTCTTATGAACTCTATCAGCGTTACGTGATGCCTCATTTCTCGGGCGCCAACCGGCCGCGCAGCGAGTCGTTCGACTGGTGCTCCGACCACCGCGAGGAGCTGACGGAAAAGCGCACCAGCGCCGCCAGAGCGATGTTTGAAAAGCACGAGGCCGAACAGAAGGCCGCGATGACGGTTCGGCCGCCGAAAGGCAAGGAAGCCTGGTAGCTAGGCGTTGCCTCAGCCAAACGCTTGAGTGATGACCGCGTCGATCGCGCCGATCATGCGAGCGGCATGTTCATCGGCTGCGAGCGATGCGATCACTGGCCCGAGAGCGGTTGCGGGAATCGTGAACAACAAAAGCGGGTTGAACACGAGCTGTTCGCCATTAACAAAAAACCTGGGCGTCAGATGTGGCTCCGCGCTTCCTATTCCCGGCAACCGCATTAACGGTACCACGACCCTGCTTCCAACGCCGTCGTACCGTCGCGACTGCACATTCACCAGGAAAGGGATCCCGGAGCGATTGCGGCCGAGGTTGGTGTGGACATCGAATTGCGCCATTACACTGGCGCGAAGTCCGCACCCGGAAGTCCGTGCAGATCGGCGAAATCGCGCGTCGCGGCAACGGCGATGTCGATCGCATGCTGCTCATCCGCGCGCTTCAATCGTTGCGCGGTGACATAGGCCGCCAACAGCCCCTCGACCGTTCCGGCAAGGTCGGGTGCGAGCGCGCGCGCCTCTCGCACCAATTCCTCGTCCAGTAACAGGTTCACCGGCACCCTGGACTCACAAGCGATTGAGGCGTCACGCGTAATTGGCTTCACGGTCACTCCCCGGGGTGTTCCCTGTACTCGTATGTCCGCGGTTCAATGCGGCTTACGTCGTTGCAGGCTATCATCCACCCCGGTTCATCTCAACGCCTTCGTGCGTGCCTGCCGGAGGCGGCTTACCGCCGAACCGGCGACCCGACGGCCGGCTTTCCCGCCGGACGGGGCGCCGGCAGGTCTTCTTCCAGCACCGTCAGGTGGATCGAATAGGACGTCTCGCCGTCATCGACATCCTTGTGCACGGTGCCGATCGTCTCATCGTTGACCGCCAACTCGATCGACAGACCACGACGGGGCGGCGGCACGATCTTGATCCGCTCACTGCCGAACAGTTTGCGGAGGTAGGTCTGGAGGCGGTCGATTTCCGGCGGTGTCATATGAGTCTCATGCGAAAGGATACCAGCCCTTTACCCTCGCGAGCCATGCGTGGTCCAGGGCAGAGCATCTTAAACGCGGCTTAATCCAACATGTGACCAAATCGGGTGGCCTTGGTCGCGAGATATTCATCATTCACGCCGTTTGGGGCGAACAAATGCGGCTCCCGGTCCGTGACCTCGATCCCACAGGCGATCATCGCCTCCAGTTTGTCGGGATTGTTGGTCAGCAGGCGCACCCGATTGATCCCCATGATGCGCAACATGGTTGCACCAATCAGGAAGTTCCGCTCATCGCTTCCCCAACCCAGCGCCCGATTCGCATCCATGGTATCGAGGCCACGGTCCTGTAACCCGTAGGCCCGCAGCTTGTTTATCAGACCGATTCCCCGGCCTTCCTGCGCCAGATACAGCAAGATACCGGCACCATCCTCCGCCATTCGGCGGATCGCGCCGCGCAGTTGCTCCCCACAATCGCATCGCATGCTCCCCAGCAGGTCGCCGGTAAAACATTCCGAGTGAATGCGGACGAGCGGTGCATCGGATTCTTCCGGCCGACCGATCACAATCGCGAGATGTTCGATAGCGGAACCGTCGGTTCGAAATGCCACCACCCGGCTATCCGGCGCGTCGTTGAGGGGCACGTCGGCGGACACGATCTGACGCAGACCGGCGACCTCGGCTTCGGGGTAACCGAGAACATCAGCAGCCGCTATGTGCATCAATCCATAGCGGGCCGCCACATCGGCGGTGTCACCGTGCAGGGACACCGCGAGAAGTGCCGGCAGCAGGCGGCCGATTTTTGCCAGGCTGATCGCGGCTTCTGAGAGAGGCGGGGCGGGAACCGATTGGAATGGGCTCTGCCCCCCTGGCTGACGGGCCATCGGGTCGGCAAGAGATTGATAGATATCAATGTCTTGCATTGACTCGGGTAGCGCAATAGCCACCGCCCCTGCGTCCGCCGACATCGGCGCACGCAGAATGGCCGCGGCCCGGGCCGGGGCCAAAACCAGCACGGGACAGGCGCGGGCAATGGCTTTCATTTCATTCAATGCGTCTGTGCCGGCCGTCTCCGCCGCCACGATCAGGAGTGGCTTCTCGCCACCGATGACCACAGGAACACCGCGCCGAAGATCGGAGGCGGCGCGATGAAGCTGGCGCAGACTCAGCCGGCCATCCTGACCGGGAAAGGGTGACTCAGGACCCATCGGTCACCATGCAAGCCGGCACGCGATTTACCGCCGCGCGCTTCTCTGTAAAATCTTGAAACATTCGATAACCTAATTCCGTCATGATCGGGCTTCAGGATAGAATTCGCACGGGTTAGAGATGAAGACCCGGCGCGTAAAACCATATAGGGAGTAGACAGCGGAAACGGAGAATTGTGAACCTATCGGCTCGCCGCAATGCGCGCAATCTTGTGAACAGGTTAAGTTCATAAGGGCTACGGAACCGATTTCGTCGCAAATCGGGAATAGATATGGTGGTTCTGTATTCTCAAGGCGAATCAGAGGTGTGGCCGTCGCAATGGCCACCTCCAACACAGGCAAGAGGAACTTAGAATGTCGGCAGAACGCCCGGTCCTGATCGTCGAAGATGACGACGCCCTGCGGGAGACCTTGGTTGATCAGCTCGCCGTCGATGGTGAATTCACGGCAACCGAGGCGACCTCGATAAAGGCCGCGGAAGATTGCCTCGCGGCAAAGGATGCGCGCTTCGACGCGGTCATCCTCGACGTTGGCTTACCGGACGGCGATGGTCGCGACCTCTGTTCCAAATTACGAAAGCAAGGTCATCGCATGCCGATCATCATGCTGACGGGCTTGGACAGCGAAACCGATGTTGTCAGAGGCCTGGATTGCGGCGCCAACGACTACATCGCCAAGCCCTTCAAGCTTGCCGTGCTGTTGGCCCGCTTGCGTGCCCAATTGCGCATTTTTGAGAACAGCGAGGACGCGGTTTTCACGATCGGACCCTATACCTTCCGCCCGGCCGCCAAACTGTTGCAAGAGCCGGCAAAGAACCGCCGCATCCGGCTGACGGAAAAAGAGGCCGCGATCCTCAAGTTCCTGTATCGCGCCGGCACCCGCTCCGTCGCTCGGCAGGTCCTGCTCAACGAGGTCTGGGGCTACAACGCCGCGGTCACGACCCATACGCTTGAAACCCACATCTACCGGCTGCGGCAAAAGATCGAACCTGACCCGGCGAATGCACGGCTTCTGGTGACCGAAGGCGGCGGCTATCGGCTTGACCCTGAAGGCATTCCGGCCACGCGCGTGCCAGCCGCGATGCAGGTCTGACAGCGGCGAACGCCACTCACGAAAAAGCCCTCTGACGAGGGCTTTTTGCGAGATCAATGTAGGGCAGAGCGCTCTACAGCTTCTCCACCTGCGAGTATTCCAGCTCTACCGGGGTCGAACGTCCGAAGATCGAGACACTGACCTTCACGCGGCCCTTGTCCTCATCGACTTCCTCAACCGTGCCGTTGAAGCTGGTGAACGGCCCGTCGGCCACCCGCACCTGCTCGCCGATTTCGTAGAGAATGGCAGGACGTGCGCGCTCCACACCTTCCTGGCTCTGCTTCAGAATCCGGTCGGCCTCGGCCTGACTGATCGGGCTGGGCCGGGTCTTGCTGCCCAGAAAGCCTGTGACCTTCGGCGTATTCTTGACCAAATGCCAAGCGTCATCGGTCAGATCCATCTTGACCAACACATAGCCCGGGAAAAATTTGTGTTCGCTGTTGATCTTCCGGCCGCGTTTGACCTCGACCACATTCTCAGACGGCACCAACACCGCCTCGAATTGATCGGCCAATCCCTTTTGGGCAGCTTGCTCCGTAATCTGCTGAGCGATTTTTTTCTCGAAGCCCGAGTAAACGTGGACGACGTACCAGTTTTTGGCCATTTCCCGGAACCCTTTCAGATGCCCACATTAAACATAGCGCGCACCCCAAGGCCGATCACCTGGTCGACGACGAAGAAGAAGATGGCAGCAACCGCGGCCATGGCGAACACCAGGCCGGTCGTCACCAATGTCTCTTTGCGGCTCGGCCAGGTAACCCTGGTGATCTCCGCTCTCACTTCACGTACGAATTTTGCCGGTTGGAAAGCCACGTTCGCTGAATCCCTCGCTGATCGCCGGTCAGATCCCGATGGCCCATTTCCGGGGCCGTGGCCCAGGCACTGGCAGGGGTGGAGGGGGTCGAACCCCCAGCCTCCGGTTTTGGAGACCGGCGCTCTAGCCAATTGAGCTACACCCCTACAGTGGGCCGACGCTCTCTCCATGGGATCGGACGCGACGAGAGCCGTAGAAAGGATGTGAGCGCGGTCTTGTCAAGCGTTTATGCCCGGCCGGATGCACACACCGTAAAAAGCCCGCCCGCGTTCCCATCATGTTCTTGACAGTGCTCATGCCGTGTGGGATTGGAGCTTCCGAACATAGTGCGAACACGAGGCCAAAACGATGGATCGGATGGAAGCGCAAATCGACCGGGATGCTATCGCCGCCATGGACATGGCCGGTCTTCCGGATGCGGTGCCCGCCCCGCTGATGCCCTCTATGCAAACCGCCGGGCGGGGTGCTGTCAGCAACCCTGGCGTCCGGTTCGAATCGCGGGCCGCATCACCGTTCGACGATGGATGGCAGACGCTCTCCGCGGATGTGGGCGAACTCCCGCGGCTCGAAACGACGCTCACCCGCGATTCGACGCGATCGGCGATCAGTTGGAACACCTCTCCCGATATCGGATTCGACCGAGCGGTCAATCCGTACAGGGGGTGTGAGCATGGCTGTGTGTATTGTTATGCGCGTCCAACGCACGCCTATCTCGGTTACTCACCCGGCCTGGATTTTGAAACCAAACTGGTTTTCAAGCCCGAGGTTGCGGAGTTGCTGGAAAAAGAGCTGCGCAAGCCGGGTTATGTCCCTCGCACCCTGGCCCTGGGTTCCAACACCGACCCCTATCAACCGGTGGAGCGCACGCTGAGGCTGACCCGTGCGGTCCTTGAGGTGCTGGATCGCTTCAACCATCCGGTGGGTATCGTCACCAAATCGTCAGGGGTCTTACGTGACCTCGATATCCTGTCGTCGATGGCGAAGCGAAACCTGGCGCGCGTGCACATCTCCATAACCACGCTTGATCCCCACCTCGCTCGGGTGATGGAACCGCGCGCCGCCACGCCCGCCCGCCGGCTGCACACGATCGCGGAACTGACGCGGGCGGGTGTGCCGTCCGGCGTACTGGCCGCTCCAATGATCCCGGCGTTGAACGACGCCGAACTGGAGAAGATCCTTGAAGCCTCCGCCAAGGCCGGCGCACGCCATGCTGGCTATGTCTTGCTGCGTCTGCCGCTGGAACTGCGGCAGATGTTTGAAGACTGGCTGCACACGCATTACCCCGACCGTGCTCGCCATGTTCTGAGTCTGGTCAGGCAAACCCGGGGCGGCGATCTGAACGACCCGCGTTTCCATCACCGGTTTTCCGGACAGGGTGTTTATGCCGACCTGTTGGCACGGCGGTTCGCACGGGCAGCACGGCAATTCGGCTTCGACGAAGTGCGCGCCCAACTCGACTGTGACCGTTTCGCGGTGCCCGATCTCGCATCGGCGTCTCAACCCAGTCAGATGTCGCTGTTCTGAGCAGCCGTATCGTCCGACCGGCGATTGACGCGGCTTGAAGCACGAACCTATCCTCCCGGCCAACGAGAATGAGGGCCGACTGGCCCAAGGCCCGGGAGGCCAACGACGGTGGATGATGCCGCGCGCATACTACAGCTTGTCGTCAACGGTGCGGCATCCGGTTGCATCTACGGACTGATCGCCCTTGGCTTCGTGCTGATCTACAAAGCGACCGAAATGGTGAACTTCGCCCAGGGCGACGTCATGATGCTGGGCGGCTTCGTCGCTTACACGCTGATCTCCACCTACCATCTCCCCTACTGGTTCGGTGCGATCCTGGCGATCGTGATCACCGGAGCGTTCGGCTACGCGCTGGATGCGTTGATCCTGCGACGGGTCATCGGCCAACCGCAATTCGCCGTGGTCATGCTGACGCTGGGTTTGGGCTTTATCTTCCGGGCGGCCGCCGGGATCACATGGGGCTATGATTCCGTCGGCTTCAATACGCCGTTCACCAATAAAACCGCGAACGTCGGCGGGTTGGTGCTGGGTCAGGACAACCTGTCGATCATCGTCGGCACGGTCATCCTCTGCGGCGTCCTGTATCTGTTTTTCAGCAAAACCCGCATCGGCGTCGCCATGCAGGCAGCCTCACAGAATCAGCTCGCGGCATACTACATGGGGATTCCGGTTCGCACGATTTTCTCCCTGATCTGGGCGATCAGCGCGGGAACCGCATGCCTCGCGGGTATCCTGCTGTCACCGGTGTCGATGATCGACGTGAACATGGGCTTTCTCGGCATCAAGGCCTTCGCGGCGGCGGTGATCGGCGGCTTCGGCAGCATCCCCGGGTCGTTGGTGGGCGGCGTCATCGTCGGCATTGTCGAGCAATTTGCCGGCTACAAACTGCCCGCCGGGTTCCAGGAGGTCACCTCCAACGTGGTGCTGCTGCTGATGCTGTTCATCCGGCCGCAGGGACTGTTCGCCGAACGCATGGGAAAGCGAGTCTGACCGATGCGCTATTTATTCAGGACACAATACCGCCAGGACATCGCACTGTGGCGCCATAACGGCGACCGGTTCTGGTACGCCGTATTGGCGGTTCTGGTTCTGATCGCGCCCTCGGTGCTGGGTGAGTTCTACATCGGCGAACTGGGCGCTGTGTACATCTTCGCCATCGCAGGCGTCGGGTTGATGCTGCTGGTGGGTTACACCGGGCTGATCAGCCTGGGGCATGCGGCATTCCTCGGCATCGGCGCCTACGTGAACGCGGTGCTGCTGGCTCAAGGGGTCCCGTTTCTGATCACCCTGCCGGTGGCCGGTCTGTTCACCGCGCTGTGCGGCGCCGCTATCGGCCGGCCAACCCTGCGCATGAGCGGGCTGTATCTGGCCATCGCGACGCTGGCGTTTGGCAGCATCGTCGGCACGGTGTTCCAGAAATGGACCGCGGTCACCGGCGGCTTCGACGGATTCGCGGTGCCGACGCCGTACATCTTCGGTATCGCCGTCGAGGGCGCCACCGGGATCTATTATGTTTCGCTAGTGGTGCTGGCGTTCGTCCTGTGGGTCTCTGCCAACCTGCTGCGCTCCCCGATCGGACGAGCCATGGTGGCAATCCGCGACAGCGAAGTGTCGGCCCAAAGCATGGGCATCCACCTGGCCCGTTACAAAACGCTGGTGTTCGCCGTTAGCGCCGGCATGACCGGTTTAGCCGGAGCTTTGTTCGCCCATTACGTCCGTTTCCTCGCCCCTGACGCCTTTGACGTGCTGTTGTCCGTTCAGTTCGTGACGATCGTGTTTGTCGGCGGCCTCGGGTCATTGCGGGGCGCGATCCTGGGGGCGATGTTCGTGCGCCTGCTGCCGCAGTTTATCGCGATCGTCCGCGACGACCTGCCGTTCGGCATCGGCCGTCTGCCGGGGCTGGAGCCGTCGTTGTTCGGTCTGGTCCTGGTGTTCGTCATCCTGTTCCAGCCGGGTGGCCTCAATGGCATGTGGCTGAAAGCGAAGCAGTGGTTCCAGGCGTTCCCGTTCAAACGCCAGACCAGTTTCCGCCGGCAAAAATCCTACGCAAAGTCGGAGCGCCTGAGATGATCCTGTTTCAGGCTGAAGACATTTCGGTGCGGTTCGGCGGTATCCGAGCGGTGGATTCCGTCAGTTTCGATGTGCGCCAGGGCGAGGTTTTCTCCATCATCGGTCCGAACGGCGCCGGCAAAACCACGATCTTCAACCTGATCAGCCGTATCTACAGCTCGACCTCAGGCAAACTGATTTTCGAGGGCAAGGAGTTCACCCGCACCCCGTCGTGGCATGTGGCTGGCCTGGGCATCGCGCGAACGTTCCAAAACATCGAACTGTTCCCCAATGCGACGTTGCTGCAGAACCTGCTGATCGGCCGCCATTGCCATTCCAACGTTGGTTTCCTATCCCAGCTTGCGTTCCTGCCGTCAGTTCGCAACGCCGAACTGAAGCATCGCGAAAAAGCCGAGGACGTCATCGCGTTTTTAGGTCTGGAACGGCACCGCAACGCCCTGATTGCCAATCTGCCCTACGGCGTGCGCAAGGTCGTCGAACTCGGACGGGCGTTGTGCATCGAGCCGAAATTGCTGCTGTTGGATGAGCCGTCCTCCGGCCTGAATGTCGAGGAGACTGAGGGCATGGGGTTCTGGATCGAGGACATCAAAAAGGATCTCGGGATCACCGTCATCATGGTCGAGCACGACATGGCCCTGGTCAATCAGGTTTCCGACCGTGTGATGGCGCTGAACTACGGCAAGGTCATCGCGATGGGGACGCCGCAAGAGGTGCAGACGCACCCCGAAGTGGTGAAGGCGTATCTCGGCGGGGAGGTTGAAAGCGCGGCATGAGCGAACCTCTGCTACGGGTGAATTCCATCGAAACGTTTTATGGCCCCATCCAGGCCATTCGCGGGGTATCGCTGGATGTCGATCAGGGCCAGATCGTCACCGTTTTGGGCGCGAACGGCGCCGGCAAGACCAGCGTATTGCGGACCATATCCGGGGTTCTTGATCCGGAACGAGGCCAGGTGATGTTTGAGGGGCGAGACATCGCCCGATTGCCACCGGATCAGGTCATGCGTCTGGGCATTTGTCACGTGCCGGAAGGCCGTGAGATTTTTCCGTTCCTGACGGTTCGCGAAAATCTCGTCATGGGCGCCTATACGCGTCGGGATGCCGCGGGTGTGGCGCGCGATACCGAACTGTGTTTCGATTATTTTCCCCGGCTGAAAGAGCGCGAAGGACAGCGGGCCGGTTTGCTGTCGGGCGGTGAGCAGCAGATGCTGGCAATCAGCCGAGCGCTGATGGGCAGCCCGAAATTGCTGTTGTTGGATGAGCCGTCGCTGGGTTTGTCGCCGCTGTTGGTGCAACAGATCTTCGGCATCATCCGACGAATCAATCGGGAGCAAAATGTTTCTATTTTGCTGGTCGAACAGAACGCCCATATTGCGTTGCAGACCGCCGATTACGGTTACGTGCTGGAGGTTGGGCGCATCGTCGCGGCGGATCACTGCAAAAGCCTGATGCAACGCGCCGACATCAAAGAATTCTATCTGGGGCAGAAGGAAATCGGTGCCCGCGGTGCGCGGCGCTGGAAAAAGAAACGGCTGTGGAACTGACCATGAATCAGCTCACCTCCATTTCCGCCCTCGTTTCGCAGCGGGCCGCGTCGATCGGCTCCGAAACGATTATGCGCACCAAGAACCGTGGAATCTGGAAGGCAGTCACCTGGGAACAGCTTGACGCGCAAGTCCGGGCCATCGGCACCGCGCTGCTGGCGGCTGGTTTCGCCCGCGGCGACACGATGGCGATACTATCGGAAACGCGACTGGAGGCGGTTTACGCCGATCTGGCGATCCTGGGCTGCGGTGCCGCAAGTGTGGCGATCAATCCGGATGACGATTCGGATCGCGTCCAGCATATTCTGGCCTCTACCGGCAGTCGTGTGGCTTTTGTGGAGAATGAAGAGCAGCTCGACAAAATACTGACGATTCGGGCTCACTGTCCGGCACTGTCCCATATTGTGGTATTCGACATGAAGGGCCTGCGCGACTTCAGCGATGCCGGTTGCGTCAGTCTGGCGGCCTTCGCCGAAACCGGCGGCGAAGCGGATTGGACAGGCTCGGTGCAGGCGATCAAGCCGGATCAGACAGCGATGATACATTTTCCGCCCGGCAAAATCACCGGCCCGGGCCGCGGGATGACCCATGGCGAGGTGCTGCAGGCCCTTAACGCCGCCCGAACCCGGTTGGCGATCCATCGGCATGACGAACGTCTCGCTGTTTCGAATCTAGCCGACATCACCGAACGGGTTTGGGGGCTCTATCTGGCGTTGGATCGTGGTTGCATCAGCAACTATCCTGAAGCACCGGACACCGTGATCGAGAACCTGCAAGAGTTGCAGCCCACGGTCCTGGGCGCTGACGCCGTGGTTTGGAACCATCTGCATTCACTGGCCACAGCGCGGGCGGCGGCGGCAACATCGACCCAACGCATGGCATACGAATGGGCGATGCGGGCTGGAAGCCGAGGGGGGCCACTCGGCTTATTGGCCGGATATCTTGTGCTGCACGCCGTGAAGCGGGAGTTTGGGCTTAACCGGCTTCGCCTCGCCTATGCTGGCGGTGCATCGGTCAGCCCTGCCACGCTGGATTGGGCCGCGAGTCTCGGACTCGCGATCCAACGCCTGGATGATCACGGAGAGATCAGCGGCCAGCCCATCGAACACCGCCAAATCCGCATGCAAAAGGCGTCCGCATAAGCATCCGCCATCGAACCTGACTCTCCGTTCGGATTGCCGAGATAGCCGCAAGCAAGCGGCGGACCTCGGCGCCCGGGCGGAAAAGCCAATCGTTCAACCGCGCTTTTTGGCCTGAGACACCCGAGGCACCGCCGCCCGTTTCGCCTTGGGTGCCGGCTTCGGCGGAGTCTTGCCGGCCCGAAGATCGGCAATGGTCGCCCGCGTGGTGATCTGATCGGGGTTGGTGCGAAGCTCGATCAGCGCCGGCTTGCCGCTTGCGACCGCACGCCGGAAAGCGGGGCCGAATTCCTCGGTGGTGGTGACGACCTCACCGTGACCACCGAACGCCTCGATGTATTTACAGAAATCGGGATTTGTTAACGCGGTGCCGGAGACGCGCCAGGGATAGGCTTTCTCCTGATGCATCCGAATCGTGCCGTACATGTTGTTGTTAAACACCATGATGATGGGTGCGACGCCGTGGTGGAACGCGGTGGCGATCTCTTGCCCCGTCATCATGAAGCCGCCATCGCCGACCATGCCGATAACCATGCGGTCCGGGAACGTAATCGCGGCCCCCACGGCGGCCGGAACGCTGTAGCCCATCGCGCCGTTGGTTGGCCCGATGTAGCGCTGACCTTCCTTAAAGTTCAGGAACCTTGTCGCCCAGCCGGCGAAATTCCCGGCGTCGGTGGTGACGATGGCATCCGGGGTCAGCATCGTTTCCAGTTCCCGCATCACTGTGCCGAGGTTCAGATTGCCCTCATAATTCGGCACCGCGCGTTGCGCTTCCCGTAATGACCGCAATTCCTGCGTCCATTTGCCCCAGGCCACCTTCACCGGTTCCAACTCGGCCGCCGCAATCGCGAATGTATTCAGGTCGGATACAATCCCCAGCGCCGTGCGGAACACCCGGCCGATGTCGGCGCCATCCGGCAGAACCTGAACGATCGGCGTACTGCCCGCCATATCCAGCAAAGTATATCCCTGCGTCACCGCGTCACCGAGACGACTACCGATAGCGAGGATCAGGTCGGCTTCTTTTAGCTTGCCGATCAGGCCGGGGTCCGACCCGACGCCCAAATCACCGGCAAAATTATCCTGGCTGCCGTCGTAGTGCGCCTGCCGCCGGAACCCGACCGTCACCGGAACCTTGTTTTCCAGCAGGAAACTGTGCAGCGCCGCTCGGCCGGCGTCTGTCCAGCACGACCCGCCAACCACCGCGATCGGCTTTTTCGATTTCGCGAGCAACGCGCGCATCTTTGTCATCGCAGCCGGATCGGGGAAAGCCGGGCTGACGTCGCCTCGTGGTAGATCCGGAACCTGGACCTGGTCTTTCTGCATTTCCTCTGACAGCGCGATCACCACCGGCCCCGGTCGGCCGCGCGTCGCGATATCGACCGCGTGCGCGACGACCTCGGGAATGCGCCTGGCATGGTCGATCTGGGTGACCCACTTCGCCAGCGGCGCGAACATCTGGCGGTAATCGACTTCCTGAAACGCATCACGCCCGGTGTCCATGTGCGGAATTTGCCCAACGAACAACAGCATCGGCGTGCTGTCCTGGAATGCGACATGCACCCCGATCGCGCCATGACAGGCACCCGGACCGCGAGTCACCATCGCCGCCGCCGGCCGGCCGGTCAGCTTCCCATAGGCGTCGGCCATGTTGACCGCCCCGGCCTCAAACCGGCATGTGACCAACTTGATTTTGCCGCCCTGGTCATACAGCCCGTCGAGCGTATCCAGAAAACTTTCGCCCGGAACCTCAAACACATGGTCGATGCCCTGCGCGACGAGTGCGTCCGCCAAAACCTTGCCGCCGTGCCGCAGGACGGTCTGCGCATTCCGCGCTGTCTTCAATTCCATGTGATGTCTCTCCCGCTCGGACGCCGGTTCGCCTCGATCGCGGCAGGATAGGCGAGCGATCGGACTTCGTCACGTCCACACGGAAACCTATGCGATAACGCAACTGTGTCGTGATGCCACAAACCAGACATGTATCGTGCCAATTGTTGCCGCTTATCGGACCCAACGTCGGTGAGTGCATTTTTTACGAAGGGCGTGTTCGATGCTGAGAAATCTGGCCTGGCAGGCAACCGACGAACTGACCCGCTCGCAATTGGCGATGTTTCACGCATTGGGCGACGAGATCAGCCTGACCCAGGATGATCGCCGGCGCGCCTTGAACCTGGATGAGCAGACCTGGGCGGCGTGGGAGGATTTTATGATGGATGGCCCTCTCCCGGCGGCACCCAGCTTGCCAGATATGTTGCAACGCGTGTCCCAGACCGCATTTTGCCTGTCCGTGGTGGCGAAACGCGCGGACGCCGATCCGCGTTAACCGGTTGCGTGAGCGCCGGTATGATTGCCGGCGGTGTGGTTCATGACGCCTGCCCATGGCATCGCGTCTTGGTCCGGTTCGTCCGGTCTTGGAATCGCGGCCTGACGGACTACGAGCGCACCGGCCGGGTGGGTTGCGACAGGCGAAGGGACAGTGGTGGTTTCCGGCGGTATCCCGACGCCTGCGTCCTCCCGCTGGTGCCCCCGATCGCGCGCCAGTTCGAAGATGGACGCCGGCGCGGCCGGTTGAGCATCCTCCGGGACCTGTTCGGCCTGCACCGGTTCAGCCGTCTCGGCGTATTCCCCAACCTCCACGTGGGGGCTATCTGACAGGTGCCGGTTGTCGGAGAGAGCCTGCGCGCAGGTTTTCTTGGAGCGAACCAAAGCAACCGCGTTGGCGCGCAACTTCAGGCGCGTATTGATCTCCAATTCCCTGTCCGTGGAGTCCGCGAGACTGTCCACGGTGGAGAAGCCCAGGGCCAGGATTTGCGCGGTTTCGGTCAGATCGTGCTGGGTGCGCGCACCGTAGGAGGTGAGCGCGGCGACCACCGCGGCGCGGGCTTCATCCCGGTTCGGGGTGGCGACGAGGAAGAACGGCAGCAGCGAGAGGATAATCCGCTCACGAAAGGCGTTGGCGACTGCGACCATGGCTTATGTCTCCTGGTGGTAGTTCTTGATATGTTCTTTCTATCTCAGGTTGCGTTCGGAATGCAAGGTCTTTTTTTGTTCTCTCTGCCCACGCGAGCCCTTGGGTGACAGCGGTTGACCACGAGCTGATGGGCGGCCGGACATCCCCTCCCACGGTTACAGCGTGGCTGCCGCAACCCCGGCTATCGCCCTCGGCGCCCAACGCGTTTACATGTAAGCGGCAACGCCGACTCGCGGCGACCGCAAACCCGGCCATCAGGAGGCAACGATGCGAGCGATCTTCGTGCAGATCAAATGCGAGATGGGACAAGCCTATCGCGTGGCTCGGGAAGCCGCCGACACGATCCCGGAAATGTCGGAGTTGTTCTCGACCTCCGGCCAATACGATCTGCTGGGGAAATTCTATCTGGAGGCGGATCAGGACATCGGGCTGTTCGTGACCGAGAAGGTGCAGACGCTGCCGGGGGTGAAGGACACCTACACCCTGATCGCGTTCAACGCGTTCGGTGGCGGCGGCGGCCGATAAGTGACAAAATCGCGGCGGCAAAATGGTATCGCAGCACTGTCGTATGACGCCCATTCGCCAATTAACCGCCCCGCTCACTATCCAACATCGCCATCTGAGCCACCGCATACCGCTCGCCGGAAGCGGCCCCTTTCGGCACCGCCTCCTCGATCGCCGCCAGATCGGCCTGGGTCAGCGTTACATCAAGCGCCCCCAGCGCCTCATCCAACTGCGCCCGGCGCCGTGCACCCACCAACGGAACGATATCGTTCCCCTGCGCCGCCACCCAGGCAATGGCGATCTGTGCCACACTGGCGCCCTTAATGTTGGCGATCGTCCGCAGCGCCTCGACCAGAGCCAAATTGGCGTCCACATTCTCTCCCTGAAACCTGGGGCTGTGGACGCGAAAATCCCCCGAACCCGCCCCATTCTTCCGCCAGTGACCGCTGATCAGGCCGCGCGACAGCACGCCATAGGCCGTCATCCCGATCCCCAGTTCCCGGCACACCGGCAAGATGCGGTCCTCGATCCCGCGCGAGATGAGTGAGTACTCAATCTGCAAATCGCAAATCGGATGCACCGCGGCCGCCCGGCGGATCGTCCCCGGGCCAACCTCGGACAAGCCGATGTGCCGCACATACCCCGCCTGGACCATGTCGGCGATGGCACCGATGGTTTCCTCGATCGGCACGTTCGTATCCAACCGAGCGGGGCGGTAGATGTCGATATGATCCAGCCCGAGACGTTGCAGCGTGTAGGCCAGGAAGCTCTTCACCGCCGCCGGCCTGGCGTCGTAGCCGGTCCATCCGCCGGCGGGATCGCGCATGGCCCCGAACTTGACGCTGACCACCGCCCGATCCCGAGCGGCGGAGCCACGCAGGGCCTCACCAATCAGCATCTCGTTATGGCCCATGCCGTAGAAGTCGCCGGTGTCCAGCAGGGTAATGCCGGCTTCAAGCGCGGCATGGATCGTGGCGGTGCTTTCAGCGCGATCAGCCGGGCCATACATGCCGGACATTCCCATGCATCCAAGACCGAGCGCGGAAACCTGGAAACCCGTGGTGCCGAGTGAGCGATTTTGCATGGGAGCCTCCTTTGGCCCGATTATATGGCATGTCACCGGGGATGTCAGGTTGGCCTTCGACCGGCCAAAGGCCACAGACGTTAAAAAACGGCCAAATGCGCATTTCTGAAACGGCGGGACTCCTTTATAAACCCCAATGATATTATCGCGCCAGGCTCGGAAGGTCTCAGACGCGCCGTAAAGGGGAATCCGACGGACCATGCCAGCCTTATTGCAGCCCGCAACGCGCACGGTCCGGTCGCGCATGTTGGACAGCGTCCGCTGGGACGGCTATCGCCCGCGCGCCGACGATATCGTCATCGGCACCTATTCGAAATGCGGCACGACGTGGATGCAACGTATTGTCAGCATGCTGGTGTTCCAATCGGCCGCCCCGCGGCCAATCTGGGAAAGTTCACCGTGGCCCGACATGCGGTTGTTCGGCCCGGTCGAGCCGGTGCTGGCAACCGCCGAGAAACAGACGCATCGGCGGTTTTTTAAGACCCATCTCCCATTCGATGCGGTGCCAGTCTATGAGGGCGTGAAATTCATTCACGTGGGGCGCGACGGCCGGGATGCGGTGATGTCGTTACACAATCACCAGTTCAATTTCAGCTCTGAAAGCGTGCGGCGGTTCGATCACGTCAGCCGGAACGACCCGAAATTCGGCGACGATTTCCCGCTGGTGCCCGAAAATCCCGCAACATTTTTTGCTGATTGGCTGGACGGCCGCGATGGTCAGGGTGATGACGGTGCCTCGTTTTTTCACGTTGAAAACACCTGGTGGGCGGCCCGTTCCTATCCCAACATATTATTTTTCCACTATAACGATCTGACCGCCAACCTCACCGGCGAAATGCAGCGGATCGCCGACTTTCTCGAAATCGGCATTCCAGGCCCACTGTGGCCGGAGATCGTCACCGCCGCTGGATTCCATGCCATGAAAGCGCAAGGGGCCGCACTGATGCCCGCCGCACAAACGCTGTGGGACGACGGCGTGTCGCGTTTTCTGCACAGAGGCACGAACGGGCGTTGGCAGGACGTGTTTTCATCGGATGATCTCGCGCGTTACGACACCCGGGTGAAAACGTGCTTTACGCCCGAACTCGCGCGATGGGTCTCGGGTGGGACGATGGCCGGGCGAGACGATTGAGTCGCGGCGCTTGCCACCAACCCGCCGCCGGTCCAATTCTGCGGCACAAGACCAGCCAGGAAGCGTCCATGCCAATTGAATCCCTGATCGCCGCCGCCCGCGACTTCCTCGGCGACCGTCTGACCACCAACGCCGCATTGCGCGACCACCATTCGCACGGCCAGGACACCCAGCCGCCGGTCCTGCCCGACGCAGTCGCATTCATCGAAACCACCGAGGAAGCCTGCAAGCTGATGGCGCTCTGCCACGCCGAGCATGTGCCGGTCGTGCCGTGGGGCGCCGGCACGTCGCTGGAGGGCCACGTGACTCCCGTCCGCGGCGGCATCACCCTGGACCTGTCCCGCATGAACCGTGTTCTCGACGTTAGCCAGGCCGACATGGACTGCCGGGTGGAAGCCGGCGTGACGCAGGAACAACTGAACGCCCATCTGCGGGATACCGGCCTGTTTTTCCCGGTCGATCCCGGCACCTCGGTCTGCACCATTGGCGGCATGTCGGCGACCCGAGCATCCGGGACCAACGCCGTCCGGTACGGCACGATGCGGGAGAACGTCATGGGGCTGACCGTCGTGATGCCGGACGGCCGCCTGATCCGCACCGGCGGGCGCGTCCGCAAATCCGCCTCCGGGTATGACCTGACCCGGCTGTTTGTCGGCTCCGAAGGCACGCTGGGTGTGATCACCGAAATCCAACTGCGGCTGCATGGCATCCCAGAGGCGGTGTCGTCCGCCACCTGCCAGTTCAAGACGCTGCGAGACGCGGTAGAAACGGTGATCGCCATCATGCAGGTCGGCATTCCGGTCGCCCGCATCGAACTGCTGGACGAAGTGCAGATCGCCGCCTGCATCGCCTATTCCAAGCTGGAGGGTCTGGCAGAACTGCCAACCCTGTTCTTCGAATTCCACGGCACCCCGGCCGGAGTCGCCGAACAGGCTGGTCAGGCCGAGGAAATCGCTCTGGGCAACGACGGCCTCGGTTTCGCCTGGGCGACCGAACCCGCTGCTCGCCACAAACTATGGCAGGCGCGGCATGACGCTTTGTGGGCGTGCCTGGCGCTGAAACCGGGACACAAAGGGATCGCAACCGATGCGATCGTGCCAATCTCGCTGCTGACCGAGGCAATCCTGGGCGCCAAAGAGGATATCCTGGCGTCGGGCCTGACCGCCCCGATCGTCGGCCATGTCGGGGACGGCAACTTCCATACCGTCATCATGGTGCCGCCGGAGCCAGACGGCCTGGCCCGAGCATGGGAACTGGATAAGAAGATCGTGGCGCGGGCGCTGGCTCTGGGTGGATCATGCAGCGGCGAGCACGGCGTCGGGATCGGCAAACGCGAGTTCCTGGAGCAAGAGCACGGTGCCGATACGATGACGGTGATGCGCGCGGTGAAGCAGGCGCTGGACCCGCGCGGCATCATGAATCCAGGCAAGATCTTCCTGAACTGATCAGGGCCCGGCGGCTGCATCGAACCATGCAGCCGCTCCGGACGATCAGGCCGCCTTGCGGAAGGTGGGCGGCAGGCCGGCTTTCGGAACCTGACCGTGCAACGCCTCGTGCGGCAGTCCGGCGTGCAGAACTTTCCGGGATTCCATCAACAACGGAATATCGATTCCCGTGGTGAACCCCATGCTTTCCAGCATGAACACCAGATCCTCGGTGACCACGTTGCCGGACGCGCCCGGCGCATACGGACATCCGCCTAAACCAGCCAAACACGAATCAAACGCTCGGATTCCGACCTCCAGGCCCGCCACGGCGTTGGCGATACCCAGACCGCAGGTGTCATGCAGATGCAGGCCATACAACACCGGCCCGATCGCCTCACGCGTCGCATTCACGACCTCCTTGATCTGGGACGGAATAGCGTAGCCCACCGTGTCAGCCAGCATGATCTCGTCCACGCCCGCATCTGCCAGCCCCTGGCACAGCGCCACCGTCTTGGCTGTCGGCACCACGCCGTCGATCGAACACCCGAACGCCGTGGATGCACCCGCCACCACAGGCACCTTGCGCGGCTGTGCCTTCAGCCAGTCCATGATCTCCCGCATCATCTCGATCGACTGCGCGGGTGAGCGATTAAGATTCGCCTGACTGTGGCCGTCGCTGACCGACACCGGGATGCTGATCTTATGAACACCCGCATGGTAGGCGTTCTGTACGCCCCGCAAATTCGGCGCCAGCGCCTGCACCGTCAGGCCCGGCAGCTCCGCCAGAACCCGCGCCACGATCTCTGCCGTATCGGCCAACTGAGGGATTACGCGCGGCGGCACGAAACTGCCGACCTCGATTTCGCGAATGCCGGCGGCAGCGAGCGCCACGATCCACTTCACCTTGTCGTCGGTGGTCATGCGGGACTTGGCGATTTGCAGGCCGTCGCGCGGACCCACCTCACAGATAGAAACAAAACTCATGGTGCTGGGATCTCCGCGATAAGAATGGTGCCGGTTTCGGATTCAGTGATGACGAGGCTGCGCTCGTCCGGGGTCAGCGCGCAATTGGTGGTCATCCGGCCGGTGGATGACTGGATCCTGTAGAGCGGAACGCCGTGCGGGTCGATTACCCAGACGCAGCCGTGCCCGGGGTTTGAAACATACAGCCGGTCGTGACTGTCCATCGCCAGCCCGTCAGGACCCACCAGCCCGGCGGGGACCCGCGCAAAGCATTGGGCCTTGGCGACGACGGCGTCGGGGCGGAGGAGGAACCGCCAGACCTCGCAGGACCGGGTCATCGCCACGTACAAATGCGTTTGGGCGGTGTTCAACACCAGCCCGTTCGGGCTGGGTCCGGTGGAAATCAGCTTATCCAGCCGCCCGTCCTTATGCAGCCGCCACACCCGTCCGGTGGGATCTTGCAGACCGGTCTGCCCCTGGTCGGTGAAAATGATCGACTCATCGGCATGCAGGGTCAGGTCGTTCAGTCCCTTGAACCCCTCGCTCATGACCGTTTGCAGCACTGCGGAGGTAGCGCCGGTGTCCGGGTAAATCCGCACCAGCCCATGCCGGTAATCGGCAGCTAGCAGAATACCGTCAGGCTGCACCTTCAGCCCGTTGGGCCAGCCGGGATATTCCGCGAGCAACGTCCACTCGCCGTCTTCAATCCGGAAAATACGGCCGTAGGGGATATCGACGACATGCAGGCGCCCGAACGCGTCGTAACACGGTCCCTCCAGGAAGCAATCCACCGGCTCCCCCGCTCGGTTTGCATCCGCCCAATCCGTCCGTTCCAGACGGCGGAAATGATCGGGCATTCGGGTCAGGACCCGGGTCGGGATTTCTTTGGGAGGTGCGAACCACATGTCGCGACCATGGGACGAGGTCGGCCCATTGGCAAGATCGGCAGGCTTGGATGTCAGCCGGCGGTGACCGTCAGCTTCATGCCCAACGCCTTTATCACGGCCACATAGTAGCGAATTCCGGCCGGCCGTCTTGGGACAACGCCTTATACAGGCTTTGGCGGCCGAGACCGGTTTGGCGGGCGATGTCGGTCATTCCTTTGGCGCGGGCCACGGCGCCGAGGGCGACCTTATGATTGGCACCAACGGAGCCAGCGCCATTGGCACACTAGGTGGAGCGGACGACATGCTTCGTCGTGCTGGTCCAAATGCCCACGCGCAAGGCCGATGTCGCCGCCAGTGCGTTCGCGGGCGGGTTGAACGCGATCCCCGGGCCTCTGCGTCAGACGCTGACCTATGACCAGGGCAAAGAGATGGCGGGCCACGCCGGGCTGGCGCTTGCGACCGGCATGCGCATCTTCTTCGCCGACCCGCATTCGCCCTGGCAGCGCGGTGCGAACGAGAACACGAATGGATTGTTGCGCCAGCACTTCCCGAAAGGGACGCCACTGTCGGGGTTCGACCCGGCCGATCTCGATGCCGTCGCGGACAGCCTGAACGCCCGACCGCGCAAGACACTGGACTATGCGACGCCAGGAGATCAATTCACCAATCTACTCGCCGGATTGGCCGGCGCACAGAAGCCGCCACCCGGGGGTGTTCGTCCCGGAACTTGAATCCGCCTGGAAAAACCTGGCCCGTAGCAGGACGATAGCCAAGCCTTCAACCTGGAGCATGACAATCGTGATATTTGCATTCAAAGGATATTACCAAGCATGTTCTCTCGCACGAGATCGAATGAAGTCCTGATTCCGCGTAGCCTCATCGATCGGGCCTTCCAAACTGACCCGACCAAGCTTCCTGATATGCAGTTGCCGGGCCACCCGCACGTGCCACAACAATGATTATTTCAGCTCTCGTTATTGGACCTCGTTGTCCGGGGACGGCGATCCGAAACCGGTATGCCGCCGTCGTATCGACCCCGCACTCTCCCCAATCCTCAAACCGTGGCCTGCGGCACCCCCGGCCGCGCCTTCAGCGCCTCCGCCGCCGCATCCTTGTAGGCCTGATCGGGCGGCAGTACCAGCGCCGCCGACCGCACCCGGTGGTGCTCCGGATCGACACCCGGCGGTACAATTCCCCGATCCGCCAGCGCCCGCGCGGCCCGTAGCAACCGCCCACGGGCCATGACGATCCCGGTGTCCGTTGAAACCAGGTTCTCCCGCGACCGGTCCACGATCGGACCCATACTTTCCTGTAACGAGGCATCCTGCATCGCGATCCCGGACACACCGCTATAGGTATTCCCGGCGCGCTGAGCCTCCCGGTCAATCAGATAGTCGTTGTCCTTATTCGCCGCCGGACGATACGTGCCGGGAACGTAGGTGACATGCACGCTGTAGCCCTCGCGCATCGCCTGCACCTCCGCCTCCCGCAGAGGCCGTACCGGATGATAATCGAAGCTCCACGCCCAGCAGTTCTCGTCGTCGATCGGCACCCAGAAATGCCCGTGGATCGGATGGTCGCCCCGCGGCGGCACCATGGTGAAGCACGGCATCACCCACGGCGTGATACGCCAATAGTAACGACCCTCTTCCGCGTTCCGCCGGACGCCGATCAGCAGGCCGCCGTCGTTTTCCACGACCTCGAAGACAGGCCTGGCATCGTCCAGATTGTATTGGTTGCCTTTGGAACCCTTGAACAGTGGGTCCGAATTCAAACTGCCCCGATGCAGCCAGGACACGTGAGAACTGTCGATCCCGCCCTCCAGCGCCTGCAACCAGTTGCATTCCTGTAGCCGCTTGGTGGTGAAACTCTGATCGGCCGGAACCGTCGCAAATTCCCACTCGGGCAACGGAGGTTGCTGCTCCGGCGGCCCCATGTACGTCCAGAATAGGCCGCCCCGTTCGATCAGCGGATACGATTTCAGCTTGATCCGGTCGCACATCCCGCTGCCTTCGGGTTCCGAGGGGATCTCCAGGCACGTCCCGTCCAGGGCATATTTCCAACCGTGATACGGGCAGCGCAGTCCGCCATTCTCGTTCCGGCCGAACCACAGCGAGACGCCGCGATGGGCGCAGAATTCGTCGATCAACCCCAACCGTCCGTCGGTGCCGCGCACCGCCAGGAGCCGCTCGGACAACAGCTTCAGACGCACCGGCGGGCAGCCGTCCTCCGGCAATTCCTCCGCCAGCAGCGCCGGCAGCCAGTAGCAGCGGAACAGGTTGCCCATCTGGGTATCCGGACCCGTCCGTGTGGCGAGTTCATTCTGTTCGCGATGAAGCATGAGCCAATCCTCCCGTGTGCGTACGGCCCGTATTTGTCCGCCAGACCCCGCCCCGCCGTCAACGTCGTGCCCCGTCCGTCAGAGCGCCCCGAACTCCCGAGGCTAAAAGCTATTGACATGATAGTAACTCGACATCACTATCACTTTGCAACCTACTGGACTCCCAGATGCAGCGCAAAGATTTCAGCGTCATGACCTGCCCCATCGCCCGCGCCCTCGACCGCGTCGGTGAATGGTGGAGCATCCTGATCCTCCGTGATGCCTTCGCCGGCATGACCCGATTCGACGAGTTCCAGAAAAGCCTCGGCATCGCCCCGAACATTCTCACGCGCCGCCTGAACGGACTGGTCGAGTCCGGCATGTTGGAGCGTCACCAATACAATGCCCGCCCACCCCGCCGCGAATACCGTTTGACCCCGAAAGGCGAGGATTTCCGCTCTGTCCTCGTCGCGATGTTTGCCTGGGGCAACCGGCACTTCATGCCCGACGGCGCCACCATGCAGATCGCCGACACCGTAACCGGTCAGATCGCCGATCCCATCATGGTGGACCGCGCCACGCTGCGCCCGCTGACCGCCCCCGAATTTAGCATCATCCCCGGCCCCGCCGCCGACGCCAACACACTCCGCCGCCTCGGCATCCCCGGTCGTCGCGGCCTCCTCTCCACCAACCAAGTGAGCAACCCCCAATGAGTGCCACGACCGCCGATCTACTAACCCCGGCGATGAACCCGCGCACCCGCAAACTCTTGCAAGGTGCCATTGTCCCAACCCTGATCGGTATGGCTTGGCCGAACATCCTGGTGATGTCCGCCCAGGCCTCGACCGGCTTGATCGAGACCTGGTGGGTTTCTAAACTCGGCAGCGACGCCCTGACCGGCATGGCGCTGGTGTTCCCCGGTTTCATGATGATGACGATGATCTCGGGCGGCGCGATGGGCGGCGGTATCTCCTCCGCCATCGCGCGAGCCCTGGGAGGAGGCCGGAGGCACGATGCCGACGCGCTGGTCATCCACGCCATCCTGATCAACTGCGCTCTGGGATTGTTGTTCTCCGCCGCGCTGCTGCTGTTCGGACGGCCGCTGTATGCCGCGATGGGCGGTCGGGCGGGCTCGTTGGATGCGGCGATGTTGTATTCCAATGTGGTGTTCGGCGGCACCGTCCTGGTGTGGCTGATGAACGCTTTCGCCAGCGTGATCCGAGGCACCGGCAACATGTTTATCCCGGCAATGGCGATCTGCATCGGCGTCGTGCTGCTGATCCCACTGTCCCCCGCCCTGATCTTTGGCTTCGGCCCGATCCCCGCCATGGGAATCCAGGGCGGCGGCCTCGCCGTCCTGCTCACCACCGCTCTCACCGCCTCCGTGCTCGGCTGGTACATCCTGTCCGGACGCAGCGTCGTGCGGATGCGTTGGGCCGGCCTGAAATGGCCCCTGACGGCGGACATCCTGAGGGTGGGCGCGGTCGGATCGGTTAGCACGCTGCAAACCAGCCTGACGATCCTGCTGACCACCGCCCTGGTCGGCGCAGCCGCTGGACCGGCGGGAGTCGCCGGCTACGGCACCGGCGGCCGCCTGGAATACCTGCTGATCCCGGTGGCGTTCGGCATCGGCGGCCCGATGGTCGCCCTGGTCGGGACCAACATCGGCGCCGGCCAACCAGACCGAGCGCTGCGCATCGCCCTGACCGGCGGCGCGCTGGCGTTCCTGCTGACCGAAAGCATCGGCATCGCCGCCGCCATCTGGCCCTATGCCTGGCTCGGTTTGTTCGGGCACGATCCCGAGATGCTGACGATCGGCGCCGCCTACCTGCGCACTGTCGGCCCGGCCTACGGCTTCTTCGGCCTCGGCCTGTCGCTGTATTTCGCCTCCCAGGGCGCCGGCCGCCTGATGTGGCCGCTGTTGGCCGGGCTGTGCCGGTTGGTCCTGGCAGTCGGAGGCGGCGCTTTGGCACTGCACTTCACCGGCTCCCTGCAATGGTTGTTCGGGTTCCTCGCGGCCGCGCTCGTGCTGTACGGGACCACACTGGTGATCGCGGTCAGGTCGGGGGTGTGGTTCCGCAAGACGTCTCCAAGGCAGCACGCGCTCCGGACATAAACTTCCCGTCCTTGTAGAACCGGCTGTGGGTTCGATGCGTTTCCCGGCAACAGCAATCGGGAGAGTGATATGCTTCCACCCATCACCACCTTCGGTTGGGTACCGCGTTCGCCTGCGGCCTGGTGCGCGATATGCGGCCACCCCGGGCCTTCGAGGAGGTTAGCCAGGCGTACCGGGTTAACCTGATCGAGTCGAAGACCCCGGAACATCGCCGCTTCCAGCCGTTCGGCCAGGTGCCGATCCAATCACGCATAGAGAGGACGTTTGAAATGACCCGGAATAAGATTGCACCCTGCCTGTGGTTTGATGGCCGGGCGCGTGAGGCAGCGGAATTCTATGCGGCAACGTTTCCCGACAGCCATGTAGGCGCCCGCCTCCAGTCACCGGCCGATTATCCCGCCGGCAAACAGGGTGACGAACTCACCGTCGAATTCACTGTGCTGGGCATGCCATTCCTCGGTCTGAACGCCGGATCGCGGCTCAATTTTAACGAGGCAGTCAGTTTTCAGGTCTATACCGACACCCAGGACGAAACAGACCGTTACTGGAACGCGATCGTCGAAAACGGTGGTGAGGAATCGCAATGCGGCTGGTGCAAGGACAAATTTGGCCTGTCCTGGCAGATCGTGCCGCGCGTGCTGCTCACCGCTATGGCTGATCCTGACAGGGCGGCGGCGAAGCGCGCCATGGAGGCAATGATGGGCATGCGGAAGATCGATATCGCCGCGATCGAGGCCGCCCATGCAGGGAGGGCCGTCGCATGAGCCTGCAACTTTTCGGCCACCCGTTCTCGTCCTACACAATGAAGGCGCTGATCGCTTTATACGAGAACGAAACACCGTTCGACTTCCGAATACTCGACCCCGATCATCCCGAGAATGGCGCGGAGCTGGCGCGCCGCTGGCCGATCGCCAAGTTCCCGTTGCTCGTCGATGGCGGAACGACGGTATTCGAAACCAGCGCGATCATCGAGCATCTCGCCGCGTTTCACCCCGGACCAGTGAAGCTGATCCCGACGGATGCGAAGGAAGCTGTGCCGGTGCGGATGCTCGATCGCGTATTTGACAGCTATGTGATGGGTCCGATGCAGGCTATCGTCGCTGATGCGCTCCGCCCCGCAGACGCGCGCGATCCTTACGGCGTAGCGCGGGCACGAACGGCACTCGATGCGATCTACGCCTGGCTTGACCAGGCCCTGGCGGGGCGGCAATGGGCGGCTGGCGATGCGTTCAGCCTGGCCGATGCAGCCGCCGCGCCTGCGCTGTTCTACGCCGACTGGGCGCACCCGATCGGCGAGGATCGCACCACGCTGAAGACCTATCGCACCCGGCTGCTGGCGCGTCCCTCGTTCGCCCGCTGTATTGACGACGCCCGTCCGTATCGGCCATTTTTCCCGCTTGGTGCCCCCGACCGGGACTGATGTTTCAGGAGAACGATCATGACCGCCGAAAATCTTGAACTCTCCGTCACCCGCCTGATCGACGCTCCCGTCGCGACCGTCTGGAAGATCGCGACCGAACGCATGGCCGAATGGTGGTGCCCGAAGCCCTGGACGGTCGAGATCATTGAGCAGGACTGGCGCGCCGGTGGGCGTTCGGCTGTCGTGATGCGCGGCCCGAACGGCGAGGAGATGCCGCATGAAGGCGTGTTCCTTGAGGTGTCGCCGGGTAAGCGCTTCGTCTTCACCGATGCCTTCACCACGGGCTGGCACCCGAAGGGTCCGTTTATGGTGGGGACGATGGCGTTCACCGATGAGGGCGGCAAGACTCGCTACACCGGCAGCGCACGCCACTGGAGCAAGGAAGCCTACGACCAGCATAAGGCCATGGGCTTCGAGCAGGGCTGGGCGGTTGTCGCCGAGCAGCTTGCCGCGTTGGCGGAGGCCGGGAAGTAGACGCCGGCACACTAACGATTCCCCAAGGCGATCTCGCAATCTCCAGGGAGAGCACATCAGCGGCAGAGGCGACCGACTGATCGCTGTGTCCGTGCGGCGCCGTACGGACGGAGCAGACATGGCCTCCGCCGTCCGGTCACTTTCTCGCGGCCCTGGCCCGGGCAACCTCGGCAATTCGTCGCATCCGGGCCTTGACCAAATCGGGGACAAAATTGTCCACTCATCCCGATGACACTTACTTTGCCCGAAAGACTGGCGGCCTTAAGCACCGAGGCGCTGGCGTTTATCGCTGGCGACAAAGTTGACGCCGTGGCGCGCCACTGGCTGGGCGGAAAGCCGGCGTCCACCGAATCCCGGGAATGGCGGGCCGCCCGGACACTGGCTGTGGAACTGGCGTTAAGCGAGCCCTCCATCATGGGCACAACCGCCTTCGACCGGCTGGCGCGCGCCATGAAGGGACGGTCGCCAGAAGATGTTGCCGCCGTCACGCTGCTGCGTCGTAGCCGGATACGGCTGGCACGAATCAGTGGCGGCCGGTTCGAGGATCGGGTATCGGGCGAAACCCGCATTTTGCTGCCGACCCCATCATCGAACGGCATCGGCGCCAGCGTGACACTCGGTCTGTTCACGCCGATTGACGACGCGCGCGTCGTCGCACCGAGACTTCTGGTGCCTTTGAATGCCGAAATGCTTGACCTTGCCCTGGGTTTCGTGCGCCCCGGCAATGCCGGACTCGGCAACGGCGTCCGCTGCGCCGAGGCGGTTTACCGCCACATCATCCGCACCGGTCTGGAGTCTTTCGGACCCGGAGAGGCCGCGGTTCAGAAACCGAAGCTGCCGTTCCGCCCCAACGAGAACCGGCTGGACGCCCTCGCCGCCGCCTGGGCGAAGCTCGGTCGCGAACCTGACGCCGGGGAGTTGGCCGCGGCCCGTGGTCTCGCCAACCAGGACGTGCTGATGAACGCGCTGCTCAGCGTCGGGATCGCCCGCAATGGCGGCGAGTCCGCACTGTCCAGCGCCTATATGCGCATCGCCGCCGTGGTGGTGGAGACGATGGCCCTGCGCGCGGCCAATGGTTCGGCGCGCGGGAATCTGGACGCCGTTGCCGCCACGATGGAAGCAGGCATCGCGCGCGGCACGTTTTCCCTGGAGGCCCGCGCCCTGTTCGACTCCCTGCGGGAGCGGGTGAAGCTGTCAGCGGCCCGGCCGGCGGGCGACACCGCGGACCTCGACCGGCTGGTGCAGCGCATCCAAGCGCTGCGCACCAAGACGGTCGAGCAGGGCTGCACCGAACCGGAGGCGCTGGCAGCGGCGGAGAAGGTCGCCGAACTGCTGGACCGCTACGGGCTGAACCTCAGTGAGCTGGATCTGCGCAAGCAAACCTGCGAGGGCATCGGGGTCGATACCAACCGCAAGCGGCGCGGCCCGATCGATGATTGCATGACCAGCATCGCCGCGCTGTTCGACTGCCGGGTCTGGGCCGAATCGTCCCGGGACGCGACGCTGCGCTATATTTTCTTTGGCTTGCCCGCCGACGTGCAGGCTGCGGTTTACCTGCACGACCTGATCGCTCTGGCCTTCATCACCGAAACCACCACGTTCCAGGCCGGCGATTTTTATCGGTCGGCGGACAGCGGTGACCGGAGGATGGCCACCAATTCGTTCCAGATCGGCCTGGCGTTGGGGATCAACAAGAAGCTACAGGCGCTGCGCCAAAGCCGGAATGTCGCCAGCAACGGGCGGGACCTTGTGCCGGTCAAGGACGCGATGATCGACGAAGAGATGGAGCGCCTGGGCCTGACATTGCGCCGGGCGGCGGCGGCTCGCAGGCGGGTTTTGCCCACCGCGTACAATGCCGGCAAGGAAGCCGGCGAACGCTTCGAATACCGTCCGGGGATTGGGCAGGCTTAGGGCGGTGTGATGCAGTAGCGATCTTGGCCATGTCGTTTTGCACAACCTCGGGCATGCCTGTTTTACACGATCCTCAAGACCCCGGGTCGTTCGCTCAACATCGTCTCAAAAGCCACACCATGAGAATTCGACCCAGTTTATGAGATGGTTGTCTCGATGCTCAGATCCGCGTCAGCCGCGACCCCCGACACTCCCGGGCAAGCCGCCTCCAGCGGACTGGCATACGGGTCAGCCACCCGCGGCATACACCGCTCGGTCCCTTGCAAAGGCCCTACGTGCTCGGTCGGCGGGCCGTCGATCGCGTCTCGCGTCTCGCGCACCGTCTGTACTCGCATCAGCCGTCCGTGCGTGGAAAGATCGATGACCAGATGCGGCGAAAGGACTTCATACTCATGACCTACATTATCATAGGAAATATGTCAAGTTCTGTTGCCACTGTTCCGATCCGGGTCATCGGGTGAACCAGGGAGCCACCCGGTGTTCTGTCCGGCCGAACGGCCCGGCCCGGCATAACGGCTTAAGGTCGACGCCGTTTCCCCATCGTCATGGCCTCCCCTGTCTTGGCAGGAATGGGCCATGACGTACAAATGGTGCCCGATTGATTCGCTTATTGTTGCGCGTCGCCTGAGGGCTCGGATGGAGGACGGTTCAACCGTCTCCCGAGCACGGCTCCCAATCCGTCGATATCATCCTCAACGACATCCCAAATACGGCGTGTTTTGGTGCGGACATATTCGTGGACGATGCGGTCGCGGGTTCCGCCGATCCCCCGCCACGGAATGTTCGGGTAGGCCGCTTTGAATGCCGGACTAATATTCTTTGCGGGCTTTCCAATCACGGCAATCGAGTAGAGCTCTGATCACACGATCACTGGCTGGGCTGAGAACGCAGCGAATTCCATGGTGGCCGTGTCAGCGCGAATGTCAGTTACGGCTGAGAATACGTCCTGGACCCATTCGTCGTCGCCGCGGGCCATCAGAAGATGGCCACGCGCTCACGCTTGAACGCCGCACGGACGACTCGCAGTGTTAAAAGGCGAACCCGCCGCAGTTTGCCAGGATCGGTCTCAATCAGGCTCTGTGGCCTCGCGCAGCGATACCTTGCGCAATCTCGGACAATCATCGTAACATTATCGGAGCCGCATAGAAATGCCAGTTCGAGGATGGTATGCAGTTTCACTTTGGCACCCGCGTGCTCGATCTTGCGCGGCGGGAGTTGCACCACGACGGCGCGGCGATCAGCGTCGGCCCACAAGTGTTCGATCTCATCGTTCACCTGCTGCGCAACCGAGACCGGGTCGTCAGCAAAGATGACCTGATCGAAGCCGTCTGGGGTGGGCGTATTGTGTCAGATGCCACCATTGACAGCCAGGTGAAGGCAGCCAGACAGGCCGTCGGTGACACCGGTTCGGCGCAAACCGTCATTCGCACGTTCCCGCGCAAGGGCGTACGTTTCATTGCCGACGTAAGGGAGGACGCGCCGCCGTCCGTGCCCGTCCCGGAGCCCGCCGCCCGCCTGGCGCTGCCGGACAAACCGTCGATCGCGGTGCTGCCGTTCAGCAACATGAGCAGCGATCCTGAGCAGGAGTTTTTCTCCGACGGCATCGCCGAGGATATCATTACGGCCCTGTCGCGCTATCCGTCTTTGTTCGTTATTGCCCGCAATTCGTCCTTTACCTACAAAGGCCGGCCCGTCGATGTAATGAATGTCGGACGGGATCTCGGGGTGCGCTATGTGCTGGAAGGCAGCGTACGCAAGGCGGGCGGGCGTATTCGCGTCACCGGACAGTTGATCGAAGCCGAAACCGGCAATCACCTGTGGGCCGAGCGATATGATCGCGAATTGGCCGACATCTTCGCGGTACAGGATGAGATCACCGCGGCGGTGACGATTGCCATCGCCCCGGCCATCGCCGATGCTGAACGGCAGCGCACATTCCGCCGCCCGCCCGGCAGCCTGGACGCCTGGTCGGCGTATCAGCACGGGCTTTGGCACCTTGGCAAGAGCACCAGACAGGACGTTGTCACCGCTGAGGATTTCTTTCGCCGCAGCATTGAAATCGATCCGAATTTCGCCGGCGGCTACCGAGGACTGGCCTGGACTTTGGTGATCGCGGTGTCGCTTTTCCAACTCTACGGCCAAGCGGAGGCTTTTCTGGCGGCGGAGACAAATGCCCGCCGCGCCGTCGCGCTCGATGGGGCGGATGCGGAGGCGCATGCCTGCCTGAGCGGGACCTTGTTGCAGGGATATGCCGATTACCACGGTGCTCGGGCAGCCGCCGAACGCGCCCTGGCGATCAACCCCAATCTTGCCTCGGCCCACGGTGAACTCGGCCGCACCCTGATTTTTGCCGGCTCGCCGAAAGAAGGACTCGCCTCGGTCGAAATGAGCATCCGGCTCGATCCGCGCGATCCATTGCTGGCGCTTCGCCTGAACCAGTTGGCTGTCGGGCACTATTTTTGTCATCATTACGCAGCGTCGGCTGCCGCTGCCCAGCAAGCGATCCGGACCTATCCCTCACATCCGATGCCGTATCGGTGGCACGCCGCGGCGCTGGCTCAATCCGGGCGGATTGATGAGGCGCGGGAGGCGTTGTCCGCGGCGGTTGCGGCCAACCCGGCGGCGTTCGCCATGTTCGTGCGGCACAAGGTCCGCTGGCACCGGCCGGAGGACTACGCCCACATGCTTGATGGTCTTCACAAGGCGGGTTGGGAGGGTTGAGGGGCCGCCAACCAGGCGGCCCCTGCTGACACGCATCAAGTACGGGCGGCGCGCTTGCGGCGCAGTGCACCGACACAGGCTAGGCCGGCGCTGAGCAGCGTCATCGACGCCGGTTCCGGCACGCCGGCCGGGGCGGCGGCGAAGGTAAGCGTTACGACGGTGCCATAATCGGGTTGCGAGATAGCGAGCACGCCGGTTGACGACGGATCGAGCGTGAACGGTGCATCGATTGTCGAACCCAAAACAAACGCGCCGGTCGCGTAAATGTCCATTCCGAATGATTCGTACAACCCATTGGCGCCGAGAAAAAATTGCGTGTCCGAGCCCGCGCCTATGACCTGAACCTCGTTCGACCCGATGCCGCCCTCAGCCCACGCGGTGATAGTGTTGGTGTTTGATCCGATTGTCAGCGTCGCGTTGACCGTACCGTCGGTGTAGTAGGCGTAGGTCTCGGAAGCCCCGAATGAGGTGTGGAGGTCGGCCTGTGCCGGGTTATAGCTATAGGTCACCGACAATGTCTGACCGGACAGATCGGAACCCACCCCCTGACCAAACCAGTTGAGCGTGTCGATGGTGTGGGCGCCGCCAATAACCACGGAAAAACTATCCAGTACGACCGCGGCACTGGCAGGCGCGGCGGAAAGGCCGAGTAACAGCAAAGCGGCTGGCAGGCGATAGTTCTTGCGTGACATGGACGTTTCCTTCGGCGCGACTCGCGACAACCGCTGTCGTTGATTGAACAATGTCCCTTGTCCGGCTCCGAGGCTTGCAGAACACCTTGGGTTTGCCTGTACAAACCCTGGTTTTTTCCTGTAGAGAACTTCGCCGGTTCCGGGGGCGAACACACAGCCACGCCTCGTGAACCCGGCTCGCGACGCGGCGCTTCGCCTGCGGCATCACGACCTCCCTCACAAAGTCCGATCGCGATCCGCCCCCAACTTCCATTGCATGGAACCGCGTTTCGGCATCGTAGGCCGAGCGCGCAGGCGTGCCGAGTTCCTCCATCAGCTTATTCAGGCTTGATGTCACGGGCGACCGCGAGGCGCTTGAGCCGCTTGCAGATATCGAGGGGCAGGCGAAGGGTGATTGTCGTCCCGAACCGGGGCGCCTCCCGCCCTACCGAACGGGTCGATGCGCCCGGAGGAAGGACCGCACCTGGCGCACCACCACGGGGATCAGCTCCTTGGGTTCCTTCCACGGATACAGGCTGACTTCGGACTTTGGCGCCAGCCGCACCGTCTCCATCGCCACCGCATACGGGTGCGCCGGGACGTCGTCCGGCAGCACCAGGATCGGAGTCTGGCACTTGCTGACGAAATCGCGGGTCACGGTGAAGACGAAGTCGGGATTGTCGCGATACATCTTGTTTAGAAACGGTTCGACCATTGCCATCGTCACGTCGGGCCGGCGGGCGCAAATCTCCGGTCCCCAGCCCTTCATGTTGTTGTTGTAGAACGAGTCCCGCGTCTCTGGCCGAGACCCGCTTGGTTGCGCCAGCACGGCGGCGACGACCCGGTTGGGCGCCCGCCGCAGCAGGTTCCAGATGAACGGGCCGCCGATGCAGAAGCCCATCACCATGAAGGTGTCGATGCCAAGATGATCCATCAAACCGAGCTGATCGTCGGTGAAGGAATCCCAGGGGCGGTCGGCCTCGATCGGGCCGGAGGACTCGCCGCCGTTGGCATTGCGCAAATCCATCGTGATGCAGCGATACTCGTTCTTGAATTCTTCCATCGCGTTGAACGGCGAGCTGCCGGTGAAGAACCCGACGGTCGCGTTCAAGCCGCCGCCGGGGATCAGCAACAACGGAAAGCCGGAGCCGGCCTCTTCGTAATGGATGCGGACGTCGCCTCTTTCATAGAACGGCATGTCGGTTCCTCCCTTTACCCGATGTTGGCTTGACGCCGGCGCGCCCGTCAACCCGCGATGCGCGGCAGGACCTGATCCGTCAGCAGCCGGAATGAACGCCCGCTCATGGGCGCCGCCATCAGATAGGTCATGCCGATCTCGGCGCTGAACGACCGGATCTGGTCGATCACGCTCTCGGCGGTGCCATGGATCATCACATCGTCCAGGTAATAATCGACCGGGTCCTTGCCGCCGAAATCCCGAGGCGTCCCTTGGCGCACATTGGCGTGCTGCGGGCCGACATAGGACGCGATCGTCCATTCGGCCACCCGCTTCGCCACGGCGCGGGCTTTCTCGGCCGTCTCATCGACGGCGACCAGCCGAGCCATCGGAATATCCCGTCCCCCATCGGCAAACCCGGCGTCGGATAGCCGTGCAGCGTAGTGCTGCCGTTTCTTGATCAGATCGACGCGAGAGGAGTGCGGGTCCATCAGGATCGAATGGCCTTGGCTCGCCGCCCATTCGATGGCCGGTATCGATGACGCGGCCATCCAGACCGGAGGGTGGGGCGCCTGAAACGGTTTCGGCAGCACTTCGACGCCGTCATAGTGGAAGAAGGCGCCGTGGTGCGTCAGGCGCTGGTTGGTCCAGGCCTTCAGGACGATCTCGACAGTTTCGTGGAAGCGGGGGCCGCTTTCCTCGCCGGGAATGCCGAAGGCGGCGAATTCGCTGCGTTCAAAGCCTCGGCCAGCGCCCCAGTTGACCCGGCCGCCCGACAGGACGTCCAGCAGCGCCACTTCCTCGGCCAACCGCAGCGGGTTGTAGAACGGCGCCAGGGAGACCGCCGTGCCAATCCGCAAACGCTTGGTCCGGGCGGCGGCCATGGTCCCCATCATGTGAACGGACGGGCAGACGGAGAACCCGGAAAAATGGTGTTCGGCCAGCCAGACGGCGTCGTAGCCGGTGGTGTCCATGATGGAAAACCGCTCCAGCGCGGTTTCATAAACTGAATGCAGCGGCACCGAACGGTCGCGCCAGCCGAAGAATTGCAGAATGCCGACCTTCATGTTTCCCCCCACATGCGCTTGACCTCAGGCGATGGTGTGTCGCCACAGGTTGAAAGTCCAATCCTTGCCGGGACCCCATGACCTTTGCAGCGTCGCGTTGGCGGTGTACGTATTGGCCATCCTGTCAGCCTTCACCGGCGCGGGGTTAACAAAGAAAACGAAAGCGGCCATCGCTTTCAGCGGAGGGAATTGAATGTCCGACAAGAAACGCGGCGCGTTGCTGTCAGCGGCGGCTTTGGCCGCGTTGATCGCGTCAGCCTCGATCGCCGCGCGCGCCCAAACGGCCGCGCCGTCAGCAACGGCCGTATCGATCGGAGCCACCGACATCGGCGGCGTTGTCACCAGCGGCCACGGGCCGGAGGCTGGCGTGTGGGTCATTGCGGAAACCACCGATCTGCCGACGAAATTCGCGAAAATCGTCGTGACCGACGACTCCGGGCGCTACCTGATTCCCGATCTGCCCAAGGCGAACTACAAGATCTGGGTGCGAGGCTACGGCCTTGTCGATTCCCCGCGCGTGGATGGATCGCCCGGGAAAGCGTTGAACCTGACCGCGACCATTGCGCCGACCCCGGCCGCGGCCGCGAAATACTATCCGGGCATGTACTGGTATTCGATGCTGCAAATTCCGGCGGCGAACCAGTTTCCCGGCACTGACGAGGGCGGCAACGGCATTCCCCCTTTCCTGAAGACGCAGGGCGCCTGGATCGATACGCTCAAGAACTCCTGTCAGTCCTGCCATGCGCTTGGTAGCGAGAACATTCGTTCGCCGCATGTCAAAGAACTCGGAACATTCTCGAATTCGACTGACATGTGGATGCGCCGCCTGCAATCGGGTCAGGCGATGAGCAACATGGCGCTGGCGATCACGCGTCTTGGCCCGATGAAGGGATTGTCTCTGTTCGCCGACTGGACCGACCGGATCGCCAAGGGTGAATTGCCGGCCACCAAGCCGGCGCGCCCAACCGGCCCGGAACGCAACATGGTCGTCAGCCTGTGGGACTGGGCGGCGCCGACGACTTACATGCACGACGCGATCTCCACCGATAAGCGGCATCCGACGGTCAATGCCAATGGTTACATCTACGGATCGCCCGAAGAGTCCACCGATAATGTGCCGGTGCTGGACCCGATCCAGAACAAGACCTGGTTTATCAAGCATCCATACGCCCCCGGAACGCCGAGCCTGCTGGACGAACCGATGGGAGAATCGGTGTTTTGGGGCGACAAGCCGATCTGGGACGGTCACACCAGCAATCACAACCTGATCTTTGACGAGTCCGGGCGTCTGTGGTTCGCCGCCCGTGGGCGAGGCGCCGATGATCCGTCCTATTGCAAGGCCGGCTCTGATCTGCCCTCCGCAAAGGTGGTGCCTCTGAGCACGTCCGTGCGGCAGTTGTCGCTATATGAGCCGAAGACCGAAAAGTTCACGTTGATCGACACGTGTTTCACGACACAGCATCTCTACTTCGGCCATGACGCGAACAATACGCTGTGGACGAGTGCCGGTGGTGCCGGTGCGCCGGTCGTGGGCTGGTTGAACACCAAACAGTTCCTGGAAACCGGCGATGCGAAGACGTCACAAGGCTGGTCGCCGCTGATCGTGGACGTGCCGGGCTGGGGCAAGCGCGGCGCGTATGTAGAAAATGACAAACCGCTCGATCCCGACAAGCAGAAACGAGTCATCGCCGGTTTCTACGGCGTGCAGGCCAGCCCGGTTGATGACACGATTTGGGGTCAATCCATGGATGTTGGCTTCTCGCGGATGGATCAACCAAGCTATCTGATCCACTTTATTCCGGGGAGTGATCCGACGAATACAGCGATGGCCGAACTGTTCCAGCCGCCGGAGGGCACGTTCGGCGCCCGCGGCGTCGATGTCGATATGAAAGGCGTGGTCTGGACGGCGCTGTCCAGCGGCCAACTGGCCAGCTTCGATCGGTCCAAATGCAAGGAACCCTTGAAAGGCCCCGCGACTGTAACGGGCAGGCAGTGTGCCGAGGGCTGGTCGCTGTATCGCTTCCCCGGCCCGCAGTTCAAGGGCGTTGATGCGTCGGGAAGTGCCGATGCCGCGTATTATGTCTGGGTTGATCGTTACAATACACTCGGGTTGGGCGAGAACGTTCCGATGGCAATGACTAACGGCAGTGAGTCGATCAGCGCGCTGGTGAACGGCAAATTCGTCACGTTCCATGTGCCGTATCCGGCCGGGTTCTTCACCAAGAACGTCGATGGCCGCATCGATGATCCCAACACCGGCTGGAAAGGCCGCGGACTGTGGACGACATCCGGCACCCGGGCGATGTTCCACAACGAAACCGGCAAGGGCGAACGTCCGCGGGTGTACCACATACAGTTCCGCCCCGATCCGCTGGCGCACTGATGGTTGCCTGCCCCGCGGTTTGCGGGGCAGTGTCGCCGCCTGAAACAAAACCGTGCCGCGGGACGGCACGCAGGAGAAATATCCATGGATCTTAAAGGCACGGTCGCGCTGATCACCGGCGGCAACGGCGGCCTCGGCCAACGCATCTGTCACGCGCTGGCGAAGGAAGGCGTCAACATCGCGGTCATGTATGCGCAAAGCAAAGATCAGGCGGAGGGCGTCGCGCGCGACCTCACCTCCCGCTATCAGATCAATGCGGCGGCGTTCGCCTGCGACATCACCGATGACGTGGCGATTGCGGCGTTGATTGGCGATGTAATGAAGCGGTTCGGCCGCCTGGACATTCTGATCAACGACGCCGCCTACAACCATGCGGTGCCGTTCAGCGACCTCGACGGTCTGACGAATGAGGTGTGGGACAAGATCATGGCGGTCAACCTGACCGGCCCGATGCGGCTGACCAAGGCGGTGGCGCCGATCATGAAGGCTCAGGGCCGAGGCCGCGTCGTCAACATCGCCTCGGTGGCGGGACTGCATCCGGTGGGCTCGTCCATCGCCTACGCGGTGGCGAAGGCCGGGCTGATCCACCTGACGCGCTGCACGGCGGTCGCGATGGCGCCGGAAACGTTGGTCAATTGCGTCGCACCCGGATTGATCGAGGGCACCCGAGCGACGGATAATCTGCGGCCGGAGATGATCGAACGCTCCACCGCCGGATCGTTGCTGAAGAAGGCGGCCGACAAGGACGACTGCGCCGACATGGTCGTTACGATGTGCCGCACCGAGACGATGACCGGCCAGACCATCGTGATCGACGCCGGCCGGGTGTTTCACTGAACCCGGCCGTTTGACTCCGCCCTGGGAACGCGGCAGCGTACCGTCTGGTAGAAAACGGTACCGTCGCTGGACGGGGAGAACGAAGCATGTCTGAGACTCAGGTGAAGCCCGCGGTGCGGCACCAAAATGCCAACACGACCGCCGTGCGCGTGGCGTTCGACCCGCTGCGCCCGACGGACAAGCCGCAAGATTACTATGACGAGATCAAACAAAAATTCGCCGAGGCGCGCGATCTGCGCCTGAGCTACCGGCCGGACGGCCGCGCGCAATATACCTCCGAACTGACGGGCGACCTCGCCAGGTATGAAATCGATCCGCATGTCGAAACCCGGCTGGAGCGGGAACCGATCAACGACACGGTGGAATGTCTGTTCATCGGCGGCGGCTTCTCCGCGCTGCTGACCGCGGCTCGGTTGCGCGAACGCGGCGTCGAGAGCATCCGAATTGTCGAGCGCGGCGGTGACGTCGGCGGCACCTGGTATTGGAACCGTTACCCCGGGGCGGCATGCGACGTTTCGGCTTACGACTATCTGCCGCTGCTGGATGAACTTAACTACGTGCCGGAAAGCTTCTTCGCCAAAGGGCCGGAGATTTTCGGGCATTGCCAGGCCATCGCCCGCAAATACGATCTGTACGATCTGGCGGTGTTCCAGACCACGGTGACCTCGACCGTGTGGGATGCTGAAGCGAAGCTTTGGCGTGTCGGCACCGATCGCGGCGACACCATGTCGGCCAGGTTCGTGATCTGTGCCAACGGAACATTGTCGAAGCCGAAGCTGTCGAAGATTGAGGGTATGGAGCGCTTCAAGGGGCATTCGTTTCATTCGTCACGATTTGATTACGCTTATACCGGGCGCGATCTGTCGGGCCTGAAGGATAAGGTTGTCGGCATCATCGGCACGGGCGCCTCGGCGGTGCAGATCATTCCGCGTGTGGGACGGGCGGCGAAGGCGCTGTATGTGTTCCAGCGGACGCCGTCGGCGATCGACATTCGCGACGACATTCCGACCGATCCCGCCTGGGCGGCGGCGCTGAAGCCCGGTTGGCAAGCGGAACGGCTGGAGAAGCACATGCGCGGGCCGGTGCTGACCGAACAGCAGAAGGCCGATCTGGCCGCTCTGCCGCGCGAAGTGAAAATCCAGCGCCAGGAGAACCAGAACATCGAACACCAGATGCGCATCCACGCGCGCGTCGATGAAATCGTCAAGGACAAGGTAACGGCCGAGGCGTTAAAGCCCTGGTACATGCACCGCTGCAAACGCCCTTGCTACGACGACGAGTATCTGCCGGCGTTCAATCTTCCCAATGTCCATCTGGTGGATACCAAAGGCCAGGGGGTGACCGAAGTCAACGAACGGGGCGTCGTGTTCGAAGGCCGGGAATATCCGGTGGACGTGCTGATCTATGCCACCGGCTTTGAAGTGCAGGTGACCGGCATCTACAACGATATCCGCGGCGAGAACGGGCTGGAGCTGAACGAGAAATACGCCGACGGCATGCGGACGGTGTTCGGCATTCACTCCAGCGGATATCCGAACCTGTTCATCATGGGCGGCTATCAGGCGTCGTTTCAGTTCAACCTGACGTTCATGTTGCAGACGCAGGGACGGCATATCGCGGAATGCATCAAATACGTCCGCGAAAACGGCCACACCACGATCGACGCGACTCCGGATGCTGAACAATGGTGGGTGGACGAGGTGATCCGGCATCGCGGCAAGACCAACCGGAATCGCGAGTGCACGCCCGGATATTACAATTTTGAGGGTGAGTCGAACCGGCGGCAGGACGGCAACTACAACGGCGGGTTCTTCCAGTATTTTACCCATATGACCGAGGTGAAGAAGGAAATGGAGAAGCATTTCGACTTTGGATAGGACGCCCGTGCCGTAGTGTAACAAGAGCTTAGGTGGATACCGCCATGCTGTTGCATTATCGTCTTGGCCCGGCTTGTCCGGGCCACCCGTGACTCGACGGTGCCGCGACGGGTGGCCCGGACATGCCGGGCCATGACGGATCGGCCGTTTGCGCAACGAGATGTATAGGTGCTCCAGGGTTAGTACGGGCCAAGACGACATGAATGTTCTGGCGGCCAATTTAAACAGTATTGGGCGCCGTTTAAAGGAGGAACTGAGCCATGCTTGAAACCCGGGAAGGCGGTTGTCATTGTGGAGCGGTACGATTTCGCGCCAAGGTCGATCTCGACCTTTTGTCGCAATGCAGTTGTTCGGTGTGCACGAAGAAGGGAATCCTGCATCTGCCGGTCTTCCCGGCGGATTTTGAGCTGCTGGGCGGTAAGGATGACCTGACCGTTTACACGTTCGAAACCGGGGTCGCGCAACATCCGTTTTGCCGGCATTGCGGCATGCATGCGTTCTATATACCGCGCTCGCAACCCGACAAGGTGACGGTCAATGCGCGGTGCCTGGACGGAATCGATGGACCGGTTCTGAAACCGACCCGGTTTTTCGATGGGCGGCACTGGGAGGATGCGCAAAGGAACCGGATTTCCGGCGGTGGGCACGTATCTGCACCGGGGTCGCATGGCGCGGATACGCTCAGCGGCATCCTGGATCGGTCGCCCTGATGCAATTTGGATTTCACCGCCCTCTGTTCGTCTCCCTTCCTAAGAATTGTTGTCGCGGATGATTGGTCCTATTTAAGTTAACAATTTGCACTGAACAGCGACCATATCCGCACTTCGCAATGCCGCGAGCCACAGCATTGCAATCAGCCTGTAACCTCAGCGTCATCATCGGCAGCTAGGAATTTCGCTCCTTCAAAGGAAAAGGAGACAGCGAATGACTAGCGGGAAGCGTCGGACAATCGCCAGAGTCTTAACGATACTGTCAACAACCACAGCCTTGGCACCGCTTGCCGCGGTGGCCGCTCCACTCCAACCCAATGATGCCAATACAACAACGCCCATCAAGCATGTCATTGTCATTTACGGTGAGAACCGGACATTTGACCATTTATATGCCACTTACGCACCCAAGGCCGGCGAGACCATCGACAATCTACTCTCGCGGGGAATCGTCAACGCGGACGGAACGCCCGGGCCGAATTTCTCGCAGGCCGCCCAATACAAAGCGACGGACACTGACACATACCAGATCGCGCCGACCAAAACCGGTCCTTACGCGACTTTACCACCGGTGACGGTCAGCGGCCCGCAGTCCAACAGCGATACCGCGCCACCGTTCAACACGCTTGCACAGGCTCAGGACGCCACCAGCGACCTGCTTCCACGTGATTTGAAACTCCTGCTGACCGGGGCGACCGGCCTGCCCTCCGGTTCGGTCGATACGCGGCTGCCGAATTCCAGCGGTCTGCCGAACGGCCCGTATTTCCTGACACCCGGCATCTCTTATGACGCGTATGCCGCAAGCCCGGTGCACCGGTTTTATCAGATGTGGCAGCAGATGGACTGCGACATCAGCCATGCAACCACCAGCAACCCGAGTGGCTGCCTGAACGATCTGTTCCCCTGGGTTGAGGTTACGATTGGCGCGGGAACCAATGGCGGTTCTTTGACCGGCGTGGTGACGCCATCGGGGGAAGGCGCCGTCGCGATGGGTATCTATAACGTCGCACAGGGCGATATGCCTTACTTCAAGCAATTGTCCGATGAGTATACGATCAGCGACAACTATCATCAGCCGGCCAAGGGCGGGACGGGACTGGATAGCATTTACGCCGGATTTGGCGATGCGATCTATTACACTGACGGAAAGGGCAACGCGACCACGCCCCCGGCGGGACAGATCGAAAATCCCAATCCGCAGAGCGGCACGAACAATGTCTATACCGAGGATGGCTACGGCAGCACAAAGACCGGCAATGGCGGATCGTATAGCAATTGCGCCGACCCGGCCCAGCCCGGGGTGTCGCCTGTCCTGAATTATCTGGCCTCTCTGCCGGAAAAACCCAAGCCGAACTGCGACGCAGGCCACTATTACCTGCTGAACAACTACAACCCCGGCTATCTTCAGGACGGCACCATCGATACGACAACGCCATTCGCCATTCCACCGGTGGCGACGTCGAGCATCGGAGACGTGATGCTGGCCAATAACGTTTCGTTCGCATGGTTTGGCGAGGGCTGGAACCAGGCCGAGGCGCAACCGACCAATCCTGACAACGCTTATTGCAACATCTGCAATCCGTTCAACTATCAGACGAAGTTCATGGCCGATCCGGCCCTGCGCAATGTCGCCAATCAGGACACGGACGATTTTTACAACGATCTTCATTCCGGCAGCCTGCCGGCGGTGTCGTTCGTGAAACCGTCCGGCGTCAACGATGGACATCCGGCTTCCTCGAAGTTCGATATTTTTGAGGCATTCACCCGGAAAGTGTTGACGGAGCTGAAGAAAAACCCCGATTTGTGGGCGACGACAGCGGTCTTCATTACGGTTGATGAAGGCGGTGGCTACTACGACTCCGGCTACATCCAGTCGCTGGATTTCTTCGGTGATGGCACCCGGATTCCCTTGATCGTGGTGTCGCCTTACTCGACCGGCGGGCATGTCAACCACAGCTATGGGGATCACGTCTCGATCCTTAAATTCATCGAGAAGAACTGGGGATTGCCGACGATCTCCAGCCGCAGCCGCGACAATATGCCGAATCCCCAACAGGCCAGTGGCAGTTACGCGCCCACCAATGGCCCGGCGATCGACGACCTGATGGATATGTTTAAGTTCTGAACCGGCTGACGGGGGGCGGTCATTGGGCCGCTCCCTGGCTTTGCTACCGAAACGCCCGCGCGATCCGCCCCCAGTCCTCGATCGCCCCTTCATGCCCCGGAACGATCGGGATGACGAGTTGGGACAGGCCGCCGTCGCGCATGGCCTCGATTCGTTGCTTGATGTCCTGCTCGACGCCGGTGAAGGTGGTTTGGCGGATGAGTTCGGCGGTGATAAACCGTTCTTCCTCCGGCTTGATCGCGACGCAATGGCCGGTGTGGTTCAGCAGGTACCGCGCATCGGCGGGTTCGAATGTGCGGGCAGCCTCGACGTAGCCTTGCAAGACGTCTTTGACACTGTCCGGCACCGGGGATGTGTTGAGCCAGCCTTCCATGTCCACATCCGCGGCGCGATGCAGCAGCACCGCTGCTCGGGGGCCGGCTTCGGCGCGCACCCTCGGGCTGTCGAGCGTCTCGCCATCGCGCAAAAGGCAGCCCCAGACCCAGGCCGAGGCATACAGGTCGCTGCCGGGCCGGCCGCTGTCGGTCCAGGTTTTGCGCATGCCGTTCAGGGCGGCCAGTCCGTCATCGACGCCGGACATGACTGTTTTCCACGCGGCACCGTGGCGGGCCGCCATCTGCCGGCCTTTGGGACCGAGTGCGGAGATGTGCAGGCGGATCGGGTCCTTGATGTTGATCAGTCCCAGTTCCGGGCTGAGGAATTTGATTGTCTTGTGGATGCCGGGATCGACCTCGGCTTCGGTCATTTCGCCGTTGAGCAGGGCGTAAACGACGCGGATATATTCTTCCATGGCCCCCAACTTCATCGCGCCCAACCCCATCGCTCGGCGCGCTGAAAAACCGGTGCCGACGCCGAAATCGATCCGGCCGGGCGCCATGCCGTTCAGGGTCGCGAAGGCGCAGGCGGTGACGGCGGGGTTGCGGTTGGACGGGACGAGCACGCCGGTGCCGAGGCGAATGCGTTGGGTTTTCAGCGCCGCCGCGCCCATGGCGACGAACGGATCGCCCACCAGCATTTGGGTGTCGTAGAACCATGCGTGGGTGAAGCCGAGTTCCTCGGCGCGTTGGGCTACTTTCCAACTGTCGTGGGATGTTGGAATGCCAATGCCGAATTCCATGTGCGTTGCTCCCTGTTTGCTTTGTGGGGAGCGTATCGCGGGAGGTCGGGGGCGTCGAATCTGGATGTCGCAAGCTAGCAATTGGAGTTAGGACCGTGAACTGCGAAAAAAATAGAGCGGCTAGGGCTGTCATCGAGCCTGTCATCAAGGACTCACAATCGACTCCTTATCAGAGCAACTTCCAATGACATTTCCCGATAACGTGCCAAGGCCCAAGGGACCATATCCCGCTATTCAATGATAGTGGATAGGTTGAAGTGATAGTTCTAATCTCACACATTCGATCATTCTTCAGTATCCAGCACCTCTTCAGTAGGCTTTGCCATCGGCGCGCGCGACCGCATTTTGGACTCAAGATTAGCGATCAGACGACTGATGTCCGGATCACCGATGCGCTCTTCGGCCTCCTTCATCTCCGCTATGGCTCGATCGAATATGTTGCTGCTACCGCTAAGGCGAGCGGCAGCCAACCCGACCTCGCAATATGCAGTTAGGATCGCCTTATTCGATCTGAACCGGCGTGCCGCGGACGCGGCCATCTCGGCTGCTTTTTCGATCAAGACAAGCCGGTCCTCAGGTAGTAACCCTCGTGATCGGACAGCGCGTTCGGTAGCCAAGTTTATCTTATATCGAACGACCGGAGCGTCGCGCGCGAAATCATTTTCGAAGAGGCGAATCTCGGTGTCTGCTGAGTCAAATTGCTCGAGTTCGATTAGATTCCGGATCAGCCTATGGCGGGGCACTCTCTCCCGAGGTGCGATCGACATCATCTTACGCAATAAGATATTCTGATCTTTTTTGTCAAGAATGGTTTGAAGACCGGTCTCTATGTTACATAACTCGCGAATGGTGCGTATCTCGATGTCGTAGGTTGGCGAGATGCCCTCAATGACCTTATTGAACAGGTCGAAACGTTTTTCGGTGTCGTAGTACTTGTGCTGGGCGATAATATTCATGATGACTTTGTGCCGCCCGCGCCATAGGTAAATGCCCTCCCTCTCGTTTTGAGTCTCCTCCTCAATGATTTCTTCTAGTCGTAATAATGCTGAGGCGACGTACGCTGCCGATATTCCGAGTAGTCGTATAACGAGTTGGCGATGCACGCGGACGCCAGCGCTCTCGAGCGCGGCGACGAACCGATAAATGTCGCGTGAGGGTTCATCGAGTGCCGCATATTCTCGCAGGATGATGTCGTCCAGCTTGTCCGATGAAAATATGTTTTTGAGACACACGAACATATCGGCTGAGCAACGATCCACCAAACGGCGCCGACGCTCCACGCGACTGAAGCCGGAAAAGTTCTCCTCAACCAGTCGACGGAGGGGTTCGCTGACCTCGATCAATGTCAAGAGACGATCAATTTCGTCGCCATCAACGCGATTGAACGAGAATTCGCGCCCCACTCGAAAATAGGTTGGGGTTTTAACGCGGGGGCCCCAATGGTGCTTGCTCGACACCAAGAGTAGCTTCAGGTGTTGGGGAGCATCGGCTGAAAGTTCGTCGATTAGTGTGTTGATTTGAGGTAGGTCGGCATGCGCATCGTCGATGAAAAGGACACCGTACTCTTTTTGGAGCTGGAGACGACGAGAGACTGTTCGCCATGCTGAGGCACGCAACTCCTGATCCTGCTTATGTTCCCACACACGGAAATCTTTTGTCGACAGTGACGAAAGTACCTGCCTTGCCGCCGTGGTCTTTCCGACGCCGCTTGGGCCCAGAATGGTTGCTACGATCACGCCGGGATCATCGAATGCCTTGGAGATAGCATCCGAGACATTTCGTCGGAAAGTGTATCCAGCGGCGATGTCAGCCAATGTGGCCGCGCGGCCGTTGTACATGGCACTAACGTCCGGGGATCGCGATGCGGCAGCGGCGGAAGCGTCGATTGTCACCGGGCGGAGAGACGGCACGAAGTCGAGCGGGTCCAACGTGGATATCGCGGGAAATGGGTGTCCAACGATTTTACCTATGAGGCCCGCAAAAAAGTCATCGATCCCTCCAAAGCAGACGTTGAACCCCTTGGCTTCGTGCAACGCAGCTAGACCATCATCGCGTGTATACATCAAAAGCGTTACGCGGCCTCCCGCGCCGATCTTCTGGTTCGCCTTTACTGCTCTATCCACGACGACCCTAATGTGTGGGTCCTTTAAGGAATGGCCGATGACGACCAAATGGGCTCCCGTTAGGTCCGAGGCAAGTCGCGCATAGAGCATTTCGCGGTATTCATGGGTGAGATCGTAGTCGTTCTCAGTCAAGATGATGCGCGATTGATTTCCATCGACAACGTCTTTGTCAATAGTCCCATGGATCTTAAACAACTGTACTGTGTCAGAGGATCTTGACGTCCCGAAATCGAAATTGGTCGAATAAGGCGTAATAGGGATACTTTTTCTCGCGTATGAGGCTTCGATTAGTGTGTCGTAGTTCGTTGTGTAAAAACTCTTCCAGTTATAAAGTGGGAGGTTGAGAATTGCGCCGGTTGGCGAAAGACCCCGGAACTGACCGCGTAAATCGGCAATTAGGCGGCTTCGGTCTTTTGTCTGATTTTCAATGATCCCGGTTTGTTCTGCTAGGGTATACTCAGATGCGACAACGCCATACAACTGCTCAAAATGGAGCTGTAGTTGTGCCACGGTTGGTGCACCGGATGGTAAGGATGAGCCTGCCCCGAAAAATAGGACGGTACGCTCGGGTTCAATCCCGGCAACCAGACGCTCCATCTGTATCGGCACGCGTTGTTTCCTAACCTTCAAGACCTACGTTACTAATAGAGCCTATCGCAGCCGATTCTTCAACCTGTGGATGCTGATGGGTGAAATAAACTCGCCCTGTTGGCGTGATCGCTCGGAGCGGCCCAAAAATAAACGCCGAGCAGGTGACGGATACGGTGGAACGGATCATCGGAAGCCAAACCTACAGGCCAAGCCTTCGACGGCCTAAGCGGCGATATCGATTATTCTTCACCCCGCCCCCGTCACCCGCCAGATCACATCCCCCACGTCATCCGCCACCAGCAACGACCCATCCGGCCCGATCGAAACCCCGACCGGCCGCCCGTACGACACCTTCTCATCCGGCGCGAGGAACCCCGACAGGATATCCACGGGCGGCCCCGACGGGCGGCCATCGACGAACGGCACGAACACCACCTTGTAGCCGCTCAACGTGCTCCGGTTCCACGATCCGTGCTGCCCGATCGCCATGCCGTCCGGGAACCCCGGCAACGTCCCGGCCGGCAGCCAGCACAAACCGAGCGACGCCGTGTGCCCGCCCAGCGCGTAATCCGGTGTAATCGCCGTCGCCACCAACGCCGCGTCCTGGGGCACCCGGTCGTCCACCGTCTGGCCCCAATAGCAATACGGCCAGCCGTAGAACCCGCCATCGCGCACGGACGTCAGATAGTCCGGCGGCGTCTCATCGCCCAACCCGTCACGCTCATTCACCACGGTCCACAGCGCGCCGGTCACAGGCTCCCAAGCCATGCCCACCGCGTTACGCAGGCCGGAGGCAAAAATCCGATACGCCCCGCTCACCAAATCCAATTCATAGATCGCCGCTCGGCCGACCTCCGCCTCCGCGCCGTTGTCGCCGATGTTGCTGGATGACCCGACGCCCACGTAAAGCTTCGTTCCGTCGGCATTCGGCAGCAGGCTGCGAGTCCAATGCCCGCCCGGCTTGAATGTCGTCATCCGCCGCCCTGGCGCGGTGATGCGGCTGGCGCCGGCCGTGTAGGGAAACGCCATCACGCCGTCGGTGTTGCCAACGTAAAATGTCTCGCCCAGCAGAGCCATGCCGAACGGCTGGTTCAGCCCCTCCATGAACACTTCCTGCGTTTCGGCCACGCCGTCGCCGTTGGTGTCGCGCAGCAGGGTGATCCGGTTCGCGCTGACCCCCATCGCGGCGGCGCGTTTCATCGTGCTGACCATGGCATAGTCGAACAGCGAACGCGGCGGCCGCGTCACGTTGTTGGACTCCGCGATCAGCACATCGCCATTCGGCAGCACCCCGATCCAGCGCGGATGCTTCAGTCCGGAGGCGAACGCATTCACCTTCAGCCCCGGCGCCGCCACCGGCTTCTGCCCGCGCGCCCAGCCCTGCGCCGTCGGCATCTTCAACGTCGGAACCGCGCCCTGCGGTTTCGCCGCCGGAATCGCCGGGGCGCTGCCGAACGCCGGCACAGGTGAGCCGTCCTGCATCCGCCGCACGACAAGCGCCGTGGCGCCGACAAGCGCGACGACGCGCGCGAAGATGGCTGAAACGTTCAAAGCACTGTTCCTCAAGGTTGCGCACACGGTAGCGGAGGTAAGCGCGCATGGAAACCGACCGTTGCATGACCGTAAGCGGACGGCCGCGGCCGTCGGGTCATGTGTCAGCCAGGCGCCGCGTGACGCACAGCGTGCCGCCGCCCCACGGCACCAGGCAGGTCATCTTCACCCCGGCACCGCCCGTGATGATGATGTGGATATCCGCCGGTGTGCGCGCGATCGGATAGTCCGAGCCAGACTCGCGCCACAGAAACGATTGCGCCTCGGCCAGTGACCAGCCGGCCTTGGCGATCACGTCGGCCATTTCCGGCGGCAGCAGCAGGAACTGCTCGCCCGGTTCGCGACGGCGGCCACCGGAGCCAGCCTCCCGCCCGCCCCGCATCGCCGCCAGAGCGGGGCGCAGGACCTGTTCCGGCGTCGAGGCACCCGCCTCCGGCAGCACTTCGATGGTGCCGGACAGGCCGATGACGGTGACAGCGGACCCGTTCAGTCCGCGCCGGACGTGCAGCTTGTCCGCCCACGGATGCGTCCCCTCGGCGAAGGCCATGCCGTATTTCGCCGGCTGGCCCATGGTCGCCATGTCCCCGACCAGCGGCCGCGCGCCCCCCACATTCGTCAGCACCAGCCGCAGCGCTCGGCCGATGCAGGCATTCGCGCGATTGCCGGGGCCGAGGCAGTTGGTGCCGGCGTTCATGCCCAACGCCTCGGCCACGGGCCCATGCACCAGCACGGCCACGGTAGGCGTCCCCGTCGTGGTCTGGATACCGAGCAGGTTGAATTCCGGCTGTAGCGTGGCGAGCGCGGCTTGCAGAACCACCGGAAATTCAGCCGGCCGGCAACCGGCCAGAACGCAGCAATAGGCCACCGCTTCGCCCGTGATGTCCCCGAACAGTGGGGGCATGAAACCGAACGACTGTGCCGGTTCGAAGGCTGGCACCTTCGGCCCGGTGTCATGGTTTGATGCGTGCGGGCCACCCGTGCCAGAACCTGCCGCGACAGGTGGCCCGAACGAGCCGGGCCATGACGATGAAGGAGGGACGGTGGCTCCATCCGGGGACGTTAAGTTAGCCGCAACCGGTTCGCGGCCGCCCAGCATCGCAGCCAAACGTGCCCGGGTCGGCACTACAACGGGCAGCCCGTCTGCCAACTCGGCATCCAGCAACACCGCCTGCGCCGTGTCCCAGTCCGCGTCGTCCGCGAACAGTGGCGCTTCCCGGTCGCCGACCGTGACGATCATCATCCCGCTGGCGGCTTCACGCGGACAGAGATCGCCGCCGTGCCGCCAAACGACGGAATGAACGCCGAGTGCTTGCCCGCCCCGCCCGCGACGGCCACCTGAATGTCGTCCGGAGTCGGCGCTACCTTGTAGGCATCGTTCTCCGGGAAGTGGCCATCCACCGCGTACCGGTGCTGGTTCTCCACCGACACCCACGACAACGGCACCCGCGCTTTGTCGTACAGGAACTGCTGGATCATCTCGACCGTCCAATGATCCCGCGCCAGGGTCGCCGCGTGTTCCGGCCCCAAAACAAAGAAATATGGCCCCTTGCAAGAGATCGTATTCGCGGCGGGCGTGGCGATGGCGCCGGCGAAGGTCGTTAGCAATCCGAGCCCGGTGGTGCTGCCATGGTCGTTCAGATTGTGGTTCGGTTCGGCCGACATGACCGTGACAACACTGTCTTCCGCCGCGAAACCATGCCGGACGTGATAGGGCGCGAACGGGCTTTCTTCCTCGTTCTCGCCAAAACAGAACGTATATTTGGCGGAGGAGCCGAAGGTGGACCGGTCCATCACCCCCGGTTTCGCCCCACCCACATTATTCAAAATCAATTGCAGCGCCCGGCCGATCGCGGCATTCGCCCGCCAGCCCTGACCGAAACAATTGCTGCCGCGGTTGATGTTCAGGGCGTGCCGCAACGGACCGTTCACCATCACCATCGGGGCGCAGGAATGCGTCGTCGCCAGCGTGCCGTGCAGATTGTAGTCGGCCACCAGGACGGCTCGAAGCGCCGCCAGCACCACCGGGAAATACGCCGGCCGGCAACCCGCCATGACGGCGTTGGCAGCCAGGCTACGCAACGTCGGTATCAGCAGCCGCGGCGTGATGGCGGGAAACGGCTCGTTATCACCACGCGCACCATCCATCATGCGGGCGACCGAGGGTTCGGTTGGCGGCACCGTGGGCAGGCCGTCCGTCCAGCCCTGCGCCTCGACGTAGTCCGCCCAGGCGTCCGGGTCCATTTCGGGGATGTCCAGGACCTCGGGTTCGGCGGTGTCGGACATTTCCTGGTTCTCTCTGACGCGAAGGGCCGCGGCGTTCACCCGGGGCCCTTGCATGGGAAGGGTGTTAGCCCTTCATCTCCAGCTTCAGGCCCTCGAAAGCGGCATTGATCCGCTCTTCAAGCTCGCCGGCGTTCAGGCCGCCGACGGGGTGCTTCACCACGATCAGATGCGGTTCCAGCTTGCGCGCCTTGGCCTGCGCCAACACAAGCGGCCGGAAGGTCTCGGTGGCGATGACCACCCCGACCAGACCGCGTTTCCGTAGTTCGATGCTGTCATGGAAACTCCACGACGAACAAGAGCCTCAGTCGCCCAACGCAAGCAACGCGATGCGATACTTGCGGGCGGCCTCGTTGATCATTTCGGGAGGGGCCGGCTGGCTGGCGCTGCCCTTGGCGATGGTGTCGATATTGTCCACGCGCCGGATGGCGGAGAGGCGGTCGCGCAGCCCTTCCAGCAATTGCGTGGCGTTGGGCTTGTTGTTGGAGAACAGGATGATCGGGTCGTTCATCCAGTCAACCGCGTTGGCGGTGACCGGTGCGTCCCCTACCGGCGCGATCCCAAATCCGGGATTCACAATGCGCACTGCGTGATCCTCTTCCCAACGTTCGGTATCACACGCCTAATCGGCGCGTTTGCCAAGAGGGGCGGTGGCTGCCAGGGCAGCGCGGCGTCCCTCATCCATCGCGGCGGCCAGAGTGCGCGGCGAGCCGGACCGGCAGTCTCCAACCGCGAACAGGCCGGGCAGGGTGCAGTGCAGGGCGGCGTCGGCGATCAGGCGGCCATCTGGATCGAGGGCCAGGGCGGTGGGTGCGAAGCTTGCGGCGGGACGGCGGCCGGTCTGCACGAACACGATGCTGGTGGGCAGGGGTTGGGGTTCGCCCTCGATACTGATGGCATCCAGACCGCGGCTACCATGCAACGCGGTGATACGGCCCTGGATGACGGTGACACCGTTCACGGCCGGCGCGGGTTCGCCTTGGGTGACCAGCGTGACGTGTGAGGCGATAGCGACCAGTTCAAGAGCCTCTTGTTGTGCCCAGCGGTCGGAGCCGGCAACCACGACGGGCTGGCCGCCATACAGCGGGCCGTCGCAGGCGGCGCAATGTGACAGGCCTTGACCCTCGAAGGCGGTTTCGGTGTCGAGTCCCAGCGTGCCCGGGGCGAGTCCGATCGCCAGGATAACGGCGCGGGCAGTATGGTTTTCGTCGTCGGTGGCGATGTGCCATCCGGTTGGGTCCGGGGTCAGGGCGGTGACCTCGGCGATGCCGGGTTCGGCACCGGCGGTGACGGCCGCATCCAGTAATCGCGCCATCAGATCGGGACCGGTGAGGTCCTCCTCCAGATCGTGCAAGGGGCCGAGATTCATCAGCTCCCCGCCACCGCCCATACGGTCGATGACGAGGCAGGACCGTCCCGCGCCCGCCGCCGTGGCGGCCGCGGTCAGCCCTGCCGCGCCGCCCCCGATGATCACTACGTCCCAATCCGGCATGAACGTTTTCCAGCGGTATGTGGACTGCCTCTACGTATCCGCCAACGCTGTCAGCATGGCGTCGCGTCCGGCGGTGTCGCCAGGGGCGTGCACCGGTTGGATCGCGACGTGGGTTGCTCCGGCATCGAAATGGGCGCGCAGACCTGCTTTGACTTGATCGGCGGTGCCCCACAGCACCATCTGGTCGATGAAGGCGTCCGAGCCGCCGTTTTCGAGGTCAGCCTCGGTGAAGCCCATGCCGAACCACGAATTGCGATAATTGGTCATCGGCATGTAGCGGGACAGTTCCTCACGTCCCAGGGCGCGGGCCTTGGCCGGATCGGTTTCGAGGGTGACTTTCTGCTCGATCGCCAGCCACTTGTTGGGGCCGAGGATTTTTGCCGCCGCCGCGGTGTGTTTCGGGGTCGAATTGTAGGGGATCGCGCCCTGCGTCATCTCGCCGGCCAGTTTCAGCATCAGCGGACCGAGGGCCGCGATGCAGACCGGGAAATCCGCTGCACCCGGCTCGCCTTTTGCGACGCCGTTCAGGTAGGCGCGCATGGTCGGGATCGGCTTTTCATAGACGTGGCCGCGCAAGCCCTCGACCATCGGGACATGGCTGACGCCCAGGCCGAGGATGAAACGATCGCGGTAGAGCTGGTTCAGGCTGATCATGCCCCGGCGCGAGGTGAACGCATCGCGCGCATAGATCGATGCAATCGAGGAACCAAGCTTCAGGGTTGTCGTCTCGGACAGCATATATCCGCCGACCGAGAACGATTCGTAGCCGCGGGATTCCGGGTACCAAAGCGTATCGTATCCGAGTTTCTCAACCGTCTTGACGAACGGCGAAATGTCTTTCGGGCTGGCGTGCTTATCGGCTGCGTACCAGGCCCCGAGGCGTCCTAATTTCATGTGCGTATCCTGTTCAGATGATTTTCGCCGAACGGAAGCCGGCGATGTCGGATGAGGTGTAACCCAGTTCGGTCAGAACCTCATCATTGTGCTGGCCGAATAGCGGCGGCGGACGGTCCACGCGGGGGCCGTCATGGGCGAAGGTGAAGGCGGCGACCGGGACGGTGACGGGGCCGTTGATTCCGGGCGCGGTTTCGTGGCGGTGCAGCAGGCCTCTTGATGCGATCTGCGGGTCTTCCAGGGCCTCGCCCATGGTGCGGACGCGGGAGGCCGGGACGTGGCGTTCCTGTAGGTATTCCTCCCACGCGGCTGCGGTTTTCGTCAGCATGATCTCGGCCAGGGCCTGTTCTTCACGTGCGTGGTCGGCGTCGCGTTCGTCGTTGGTGCGTTTGATCAGATCGGGACGTTCCAGGACGGTCCAAAGGCGCTTTTGCTGGCGCAGATTCGATGCGCCAATCATCAGCATGCCGTCGGCTGTTTTATAAGCCATGGAGGTGGCGTGCGGCATGCGATTGCCGGACGGTTTCGGGTGTTTGCCGTTGCGCAGATAGCCGGTGACGTGGCTGGCCATCAGGATCATTGCGACGTCGAGCATCGCCATGTCGATGCGTTGGCCCTCGCCGGTTCGTTCGCGTTGAAACAGCGCAGCGGAGAGGGCGTAAGCACCCATCGTGCCGGTGGCGTAATCGATCGCCGGGGCGCCGATCTTGATCGGGTTGACCTCGGGCGTGCCGGTCATCGCCATGATGCCGGAGGTGGATTGGATGACGTGGTCGTAGGCGGTGCGTATGCGCTTCGGGCCGCCCTGGCCGAAAGCGGAGAACGAGGCGTAGATCAGTTTCGGATTGATCTTGCGAAGGTCCTCGTAGCCGAGGCCGAGGGCTTCGAACGCGCCCGGGCGGTAATTTTCGACGAGAACATCCGCTGTTGCCACCAGCTTCTTCAGGATGTCCCGGCCCTGCTCGGTTTTCAGGTTCAGGGTGATCGCGCGCTTGTTCGAACCCTGCGTGAGAAAGCCGGTGCCCATGCCGGCGTGGTTCAGGTCGTTGTCCGTCCCTGAGTCGCGGCTTTGGTCGGGATCGTCGGGATGCTCGACCTTGATCACATCGGCACCCATCAACCCGAGTTGGTAGGCGGCGAACGGGCCGGCGAGAACGTGGGTTATGTCGATAATGCGGATGCCTTCGAACGGGCGAGCCATCGGTATCCTCCTGTGTTTTCCCGACGGTGCAGCGTGCAGGCGGGGGCGTCAACTCGGCGGCTTATTGGAGGGTGAAGGATCGATATCCGACCGTGACGCGCGGAGGCCGTTGGCATTACTGCTTCCATCGCCATCTGCCCCATGGACATTTGCTGGGCTATGGAAATCTGACGACTGTTGCTTGAGTGCGGTCAGGCACCATAAAGAACTCTGTCGAATAAGCAGCCAAATAGCACCCCAAGGGATGCCCAAGTGCCCCACTGGGCTGCTAATAGGGTCGCTTTTAACAAAATTAAGTCGTCGAATTTCATGTCGTTTATCAAATTTTCTCTATTATTTTTGTATATTTCATACGATTTATCTATTTTAATTAATCTATCGCTTGATGATTTAAGATAGCGAGCTGAGAGCACAAGGGATAACATAAAAATAATCAAAAATCTGTTTAGGTAAAGAAAATAGAGCCCTCTCGTGCTGCCGTTTAAAGGTCCTATTCCAGAAAGAAACAAGTGCGTACTAATTCCTGTTAAAACTCCGATTGATATCGCGACATGCATCCTTTTAAAGATCATTGTGAGGTAGCTTTCAAAAACCGGACAGCGTTCAGAAAACTAGTCTGCAATCCGGATCACCACCTTCCCGAGATGTGTCTGTCCGGTCTGGTGGCGGTACGCATCGGCTGCCTGTTCGAACGGGAATACTCGATCCACCACCGGTTCGATCCGGTGTGCGCTGATCGCTCGGTTCATCGCCTCGAACATTTGCCGCGACCCGACATAGATGCCCCGCAGGATCAGGCCTTTTCGCATCGGCGTCACCGGGTTGATGTCTTCCCCGCTGGTCAATGCGCCGATCATGCCGATTTCTCCGCCTTGCCGGGCGGCGAGGATGGATCGGGACAGCGTGCCGGGGCCGCCCACCTCCACCACGCGCGAGACACCCCCGTCTGTCAGCGCAACGACTCGCTCCTGCCATTCCGGATGTTGTTTGTAGTTCACCAGATGGGTGGCGCCGAGTTGCTGCATCCGAGCCAGTTTCTCGTCCGACGACGATGTCGCAACGACTGTCAGGCCGGCGGCCACCGCCAACTGAAGCGCGAACACCGACACGCCGCCGGTGCCCAGCACCAGGACGCTGTCTCCAGGATACAACGTCTGGCCGTTGAACAACGCGTTCCAGGCGGTGACGCCGGCGCAGGGCAGCGTGGCGCCCTGCTCGAAGGACAGGTGAGCGGGCAGATGCACAAGACCGGTTTGGTCGAACAGGCGATATTCGGACAGCACGCCGTCGATGGCTCCGCCCATGGAGCTGGCGGCGTCCTCAGGGCTGATCGGGCCACCGATCCAGCTTTGCATAAAGCAGCCGGCGACCCGGTCGCCTGGTTTGACGCGGGTGACTTCCGAACCGACCGCAACGACTTCGCCAGCGCCGTCGGAAATCGGAACCAGATTGACCGGAGGAGCGCCACGTGCCGCGCGTCCGTTGACGATCATCAGGTCTCGGTAGTTCAGCGATGCGGCGCGCATGCGCACTAAGGCCTGGCCGCGTCCGGGTTGCGGAACGTCGGCCTCGGCCAGAGTTAGCGAGTCGATGCCGGTCGCATGGGGGAGTTTGTATAGGCGCATGGATCAGCTCCGGCGGATGACAGGTGAGGGGATGCTCTCGATCATAACGTTGACGACGGCGGGTTTGCCGCTGGCCAGGGACCGTTCGATGGCACCGTGCAGGTCTTCGGCGCTGGTGACGAGTTCGCCGTGGCCACCGAGCGCGGTGGCGACGAGGTCATAACGGGTGGCGTTCAGCTCGCAGCCGTGCGTACGGTTGGGGCCGTAGTCGCGGACTTGCAGATTGTACTCGGCATTCCAGCGGCAATCGGTGCCGACGATGGCGACGAATGGCAGGTCCAGGCGGACGGCCGTTTCGATCTCCGACATGTGGAAGCCAAACGTGCCATCACCCATGACCGCGAAGACCGGGGCCTTGCGTTCGACGACGCGGGCGCCGGTGGCCATTGGCAATGATGATCCGATGGAGCCGGTGACCCCGTTGATCATGCGGCGATCATTGCGAAGAATACTTTGTCCCCACTGTGCGAACTCGCCGCCATCGCAGATCAGCACGCTGTCCGGGGTCAGGAACGGTTGCAAGGTTTGAAAAACCTGTGCCGGATGCAACAGGCCTTGCGTTTTCGATACCAGGTCGGCCCATTCAGCGGGACGGTCGTCGAGGCAGGACCGCGCGTCGGCCAGCCATGTGGCGTCGCCGCGTGCTTGCGCTCGGGCGATAAGAGCTTCGCCCGCGGGGTAAGTGTCGGCCACGCAACCAAACGACAGGGTTTTTGCCCGCGTTGTGCGTCCCAGGATGGCACCGTCAGGGTCGATGGAGATAAAGCGGCAATCGGAGGAGAACGGTGCACCGCCAAACTTCAGGGTGAAATCCAGGGCTTTACCCAGCAGAAGGACCATGTCGGCGCGGCGTGCCACGTCTGCATAAGCGCCCAGGCTGGCGTCGTTGAAACTGCGTGGGCCTTCACTGAGGCATGCTGGCGTGCCCAGGGCGGCTTCCAGCCGGCGCAACAGGTCGCGGCCGGAGCTGGTTGCCAGGGCCGGGGCGCCGATGATGAGCGGTCGCTTCGCGGTCGCCAGTAGCGCCAGGATCGCATCCGTTGCCGCGTCGCCCAGCTCTACAGACGGCGCGGTGAAGTCGGCCGGGGTTGGCCAGACGATCTGGTCCTCGGGGACGGTGGCATCCAGGATATCGGACGGCAGGCTGAGATGCACCGGGCCGGGACGGCCGGACACCGACAGCCGGATCGCCTTGGCAACGTCCATGCCGACCGTTGCGGTATTCGTTGCCATCCAGGCGGCCTTGCAGACGGGCGCGGCCATATCGACCTGACGTAGTTCCTGAAAGCCGCCTCGGCCGAGTTGGTCGATCTCCGTGTGGCCGGAGAACAGGACCATCGGGGTTTCCTGACCCAACGCGGTGAACAATGCACCGACCGCGTTGGCGTGACCGGGGCCGCCGGTGACCCAGGCGATACCCGGGCGTCCTGTCAAGCGTCCATACGCGTCGGCCATGTGGACGGTCGCGGCTTCATGCCGGACGTGCATCAGGGTCAGCTTCGTTTCGATCGCGGCGTCGAACAGCGACATGATGTGGTTGCCGGACAGCGTAAAGATATCTGTATGGCCGGCGCGTTCCAGAGTGCGCACGACGATGTCGGCGCCGCGAAGCGTGGTGGTCATATCGGTGTTTTTCCTCGAGGCCTAAAGGCCGGTTGCCAGTATGGCCCGGCCGGTCGTGTTGCTAAGCCGCATTGGCAATATCGCTTGGTATGCGGGTGAGTTGTACCATTCCATCGCCCGTTCCGGGCTGTCGAATTCCAACACCACGACACGGCCCGACGGTTCGGTCCCCTCAATGAGGTGCGGGTCGCCTCCTCGCACGAGGTAACGTCCGCCAAAAGCCTCGATTGTCGCAACAACCCGCTGACGGTAGCCTTCATAACCGTCCGGGTCCGTAACGTGGATTTCCGCGATCAAGTAACCCTTGGGCATGATTGCTTCCTTTGTATGTAGCGAAATGCGGCGGGGCCGAAGCCCCGCCCTTCATCAAGTGATCAGACCGGATCCCATGGATACACATCGCGGGTCCGCTCCAGCGGCGTGAAGCTGCCCTTGACGGCCGGCAGCCAATGTTCCGCCAGTTTCTCGGGGTTCCAGCCGTCCGGACGCGCCATGATGCGGATCGGGCGGGGCTGATTGTACAGATACACCTCATTCCCGCGCACGCCGAAGATCTGGCCGGACACGCCGGCCGCGGCATCGGTGCCCAGGAACGCGATCAGTTGCGCGATGTGATCCGGACGCGTCTTGGCTGCCCGGGCTTGCAGTTGTTCTTCCGTCTGGCCGGGAACCGTTTCGATCATGCGGCTGAACGCATGCGGCCCAATGCAGTTCGACCGGATATTGTACCGTTGCATATCCATCGCGATATTGCGCGACAGGCCGGCGATCCCCATCTTCGCCGCGCCGTAGTTCACCTGGCCGACGCTGCCGATCAGGCCGGAGGTCGAGGTAATGTGCGTATAGCAACCGCTCTCCTGCTTGCGGAAATGCGGCACGGCGGCGCGGGAGACGTAGAAGGCGCCATAAAGATGCACCTTGATGACGGCGTCCCATTCCTCGATCGACATGTAGTGGAACATGCGGTCGCGCAGGATGCCCGCGTTGTTCACGACGATGTCGATACGACCGAAATTGTCGATCGCGTCCTGTACCATGCGCTGGGCGTCTTCCCAACTCGCGACGCTGCCGCTGTTGGCGACGGCTTTGCCCTTGCCGTTGGCTTGCTCGATCTCTTGCACCACGCGCTGAGCCGGGCCGGCGTCCTGGCCCTCGCCGGTTACCGTGGCGCCGATGTCGTTGACCACGACGCTGGCGCCGTTCGCGGCGAGTGCGATCGCTGTCGCCCGTCCGATACCGCCGCCGGCCCCCGTAACCACGGCGACCTTGCCATCAAGCATACCCATTTGTTTCCTCCTTCGAATTGGACCCGGACACTCTGCGTCAGAGTGCGATCCGTGTCATCATCCGGCGCGGGAGGAACACGACATGGAACTTGGATTCTTGGGACTCGGGCAGATGGGGTCGGCAATCGCTGAGAGGCTGCAGGACGCGGGGGCGCACCTGCACCTGTTCGATCCGAACAAGGCAGCACTTGCACCTTTCGTAGCGAAGGGGGCGGTTGCGCACGGCTCCGCAACGGAGGTCGCGAACGCGGCCCGCATTGTTTTTGCGTGCCTGGCCAGCCCGGCGATCTGCGAATCGGTGGCGCGGGATGTCGCGGCCGGGAGCGCGGTGAAGCTATATGTGGAGATGTCCACGATCGGTGGCCCGGCTCAGGCGAAGGTCCAGAAGATCGTGGAGGCAGCGGGGATTACTCTGGTCGATTGTCCGATCAGCGGCGGCCCAAAAGGCGCGCGGGCCGGGACGTTGACGGTAATCACCGCCGGGCCTCCGGAGGCTCGCGCGGAGATCCGGCCGTGGTTGGAGACAATCGGAAAAAACATTTTTGAGGTTGGGGACAAGCCGGGCCAGGCGCAGTTGATGAAGTTGGTGAACAATCTCGTGAACGCCGCGAATATGGCGACGGCGTTTGAGGCACTGGTGCTGGGGGCGAAGGGCGGCCTGGACCCGGACCAGATGGTGAATGTGCTGAATGTCTCGACCGGGCAGAACAGCGCGACGCTGACAAAAGTGCCGAAATCGGTACTGACCGGCAGTTTCGACTACGGATCAAGCCTGACGATCATGGTGAAGGACGTGATGCTGGGGCTGAAAGAGGCCGAGGCGCTGGGCGTGCCGATGTGGGTGCACGAAACGGTCGGACAGCTCTGGCGGTTCGCTGAGCAGCAGGGGCTGGGGCCGGCGGATTTCACGTCGATGATCAAGGTGCTGGAGGGTTGGGCCGGGGTTGAAGTGCGCAGCCGGGGGTAGTCCCTATTCAATGTCAGTGGCAAACCGAACGAACATTCGTGCGTCACTGTCATTGCGAGAAGCCCTTGCAACGGGACACGCCGCTATCGCCCTCACAACGACACGAAAGCGCAATCAGACGATCGGTCCACGCGCATTTAGCGCGTCCCTATCAAACCCGGCGATCTGCTTGTAGCGATCCGCCGTGCCGTAAAGTTCTTCCGGCGTCAGCACGTCCTCGATCCGCGCGAACCCGTCCGGCGCGCGCTGTTCGACCAGTTGCATGACCTGCTCGGGGCCGTTGGCCCGGTTGGCCAGAACGATTTTGCCGGTCGCCGGGCGGCGCTCGGTTTCGTAGGCCAGCAGGGCGGCCGGGCTGGCACCGGCGCGCCTGATTTCACGCGTCAGCACCCGGGCGTCCAAAATCCCCTGGGAGGCACCGTTCGATCCGATCGGGTACATCGGATGTGCGGCGTCTCCCAGCAAGGTTACGCGGCTGAAGGACCAGCGGTCCAAAGGGTCGCGGTCCACCATCGGGTATTCGAAGCACGCGTCCGCCGCCTGAATCACCGCTGGCACATCCAACCAGTCGAACCGCCAGTCCGCGAACTGGGGCAGGAAGTCCGACAGATTGCCGGCGCGGTTCCAATCCTCTCTTTGCCACGTGTGATCGGGGCGGAATTTCCGTTCGGCGATCCAGTTGATCTCGGTGTCATCAGCGGTTCGCGAGATCGGGTAGGCGACGAATTTCTGAAACTCGTGACCCGCCATGATCATGCTGCGTCCGGTCAGGAACGGTTGTCCGCGAGACGTGCCGCGCCATAAAATCGCGCCGTTCCAGATGGGCGGTCCTTCATTCGGATAGAGCGTTTTACGGACCGCGGAATGGATGCCATCGGCGCCGATCAGCAGGTCGCCCTCGGCGTCGGGAAGAGCTGTGTTGGTTCGCCGGTCCACGAAATGCGCCCGGACATGCGAGTCGCTTTCCGACCAGCCGGCGAGATGGTGCCCGGTCATGACCTTGCCGGCACCCAGGCGCTCTCGGGCGGCATCCAGCAAGATCATCAGCAGTGTGCCGCGGTGGATGGAGAATTGCGGCCAGTTGTAACCGGCCTCGCGGCCTCGGGCCTCCGACCAGATACGTTGCCCGTGATTATTATAATAGCCGAGTTCGGCGGTCGGAATCGCGGATGCGGCCAGCATGTCATGCAGTCCGAGGTCGGTCAGTTCGCGCACGGCATGGGGCAGCAGATTGATGCCGACGCCCAGCGCCTGCGGTGCGGCAACGGTCTCGAAGACACAGCAGTCGATGCCGATCTGGTGCAGGCTCAGCGCGGTTGTCAGGCCGGCGATGCCGCCGCCGGCGATCAGGATCCGTGTCACGTTAGCCCTCGTGTTGCGTGTTGGCGCTTGTAGCATGATCGCCGGGGGCGGCCACAGCGCAGAGGGCCGCCGGCGGACATGAGTAATTTATGATCGTGATGATTTATTATCGTGCACAGTGAGTATATAATAGGCTGATATATGAGCGCGGTCGTATTTTAATGGATAAAAATTAGACATATTGCATTGCAGCAAAATACGGATCGATCTACGCTCCTGCTTCTGATTGCTTCCGATCACCAGCCGAGGACGCAGGCACGATGACATCAGGCACGATAAAGCCCCGATCAAAGGGCATTTCCCGCAGAGCATTCCTGGCCGGTACCGGCACTGCCATCGGTTCGGGGGCCATCACCGGTTTCCCCACCATCTGGGCACAGAACATCAAGGACGTGGTCCTGCACCACGCCGGTCCCCCGGTCACCGCGATCCCGGCCATCGCCGAACAGGCGACGAAGGACCTCGGGTTTACCGTGCAAATGCAGGCATCCGAGAACGCCGACCTGCTGAACCGCTTTCTGTCGCAGTCAAGCGCGATCGACTGCGCCGATATCAGTCTGGTGTATATGCGCTACCTGATCGGCCGGAACGTGTTGCAGGCAATCCCGTTGTCGAAGTTCAAATACTGGGATCAGACGATTCCGCTGTTCACCAAAGGCGAATACCCGGACGGCAGGAAAGCGCCGCAACAGGGGATCACGCCGACGATGATCCTGTATGCCATGGACGCCACCGGGCAGAAAGTAACCGACGGCACGCCGACCGATTTCGTCACCGGCATTCCGACCGTTACCAATGGCGATACGCTTGGTATTCGTCCCGACCTCGTCAGCCGCCCGATCACCAGTTGGGCCGACGTGTTGGACCCGGCGTTCAAAGGCAAGGCCGCGATCCAGGACAATCCGACCATCGGTATCATCGACGTGGCAATGGCGCTGGAGGCGCGCGGTGACATCAAATACGGCAACAAAGGCAATATGACGAAAGAGGAGATCGACAAGACCGTCAAAACGATGATGGAGATCAAGCAGTCCGGTCAGTTCCGCTCGTTTTGGACCTCGTTCGATCAATCCGTGAATCTGATGGCCTCGGGTGAGGTGGTGATCCAGTCGATGTGGTCGCCCGCTGTGGCGGCGGTGCGGTCGCGTGGTATTCCCTGCACTTTCCAGCCGCTGAAGGAAGGCTATCGCGGCTGGGGCTATACACTGGGCGCGATGAAGCATCTGGACGGGCTGAAGCTGGACTGCTTCTACGAATACATGAACTGGTATACCAGCGGCTTCGAGGGGTCGTTCATTGCGCGTCAGGGATATTATTCGGCGCAGCCGGAGAACGTCCGGAAATATCTGACACCGGCCGAATATGCCTATTGGTTTGAAGGCAAGCCGGCGGAAACCGATATTCTCAGCCCATTTGGCAAGATCATGGAGAAGGCCGGCAAATCCCGCGACGGCGGTTCGCTGTGGGAGCGTCTGGGCAACATCGCGGTGTGGAACTCGGTCATGGACGAAGACCGCTATGTCACACGGCGCTGGAACGAATTCATCACGTCTTAAGCTGGAGTTTCGAAGCATGCAGCTTGGTGTTTTCATTCCCATCGGTAACAACGGTTGGCTGATCTCCACAAACTCACCGCATTACAAACCCAGTTACGATCTCAACAAGACGATCGTCGATAAGGCGGAGGCGTTTGGCTTCGACTTTGCGTTGTCGATGATCAAGCTGCACGGCTTCGGCGGCCCATCGGAGTTCTGGGACTACAACCTGGAATCTTTCACTCTGATGGCCGGACTGGCTGCGACGACGTCTCGGATAAAGCTATTTGCCACCTGTGCGGTGCTGACAATGCCGCCACCGATCGCCGCTCGGATGGCTGTGACGATCGACAGTATTTCGCATGGACGGTTCGGGGTGAACATCATCTCCGGTTGGCAGCGGCGCGAATATACCCAGATGGGGATCTGGCCGGGGTCGGAGCACTACAAACGCCGCTACGAATATTGCGCCGAGTATGTCACCGTTATGAAGGAGCTTTGGGACACCGGCCATTCGGATTTCAAAGGCGATTTCTTCAGGATGGACGACTGCCGATGCTTGCCGATGCCGACCGCGAACATCCCGATTATCTGTGCGGCGCAGAGTGACGCGGGAACCCGGTTCGCGGCGCAATATGCGGACTATAATTTTTGCGCCAGCTTTGGTTATAACGCCCCAACGGCCGTAGCTACAAGTGTCGCTCGGTTGGTGAAGGCGACCGAAGAAACCGGGCGCGATTGCGGCGCCCTGATCCTCACGATGATCATTGCCGATGAAACGGATGCGGCCGCTAACGCCAAATGGGACCATTACAAGGCGGGGGCCGATGTCGAAGCTTTGGCCTATCGAGATGAGCAGGCGCGGGATGATCCGAGCACGGATATTTATTCGCAGCCTAACCGGCGGCAGATCCTGGGGACGGATAAGTTGCCGACCAACCAGGGTGTGCTGGTCGGGTCTTATGCGACCGTTGCGCGGATGCTGGATGAAATGTCTGAAGTGCCTGGCGTGCGCGGTGTGATGATGACATTCGATGATTTCGTTATCGGCATGGAGCAATTCGGCACCCGGATCATGCCGCTTATGCGGTGCCGGAATGAGATCGAACGGGCCGCATGAACGTCGAGCACAGGCCGGCGTCTATGGCTGGCGGGGACGCTGTCAAAGGGATGTCCGACGGCGCTTCCGCTGCCGGTGTGAAATGCCTTGTCACCAGGCGCCGATCCACGCGCATGCCGCCGTGGCTGGTGTCGTGGTTCCAGGTTGGGCCGCTGGCCCTGATATTGACCGTGCTGTTCGCTCTGCCGACGACTTTGTTCCTGGTCGTCAGCTTCTATGATTACGACCGCGTCGGCATTTATCCCGCGTTCCTGCTGGACAATTACCGGGAGCTTCTGACGACGCCCGCGACCTGGAGGGTGTATGTCAGTTCCCTCCGGTTCGCGTTGATCGTCTGGGCGATCACATTGTTCCTGGGGTTCAACGTCGCTTATTTTTTGATTTTTCACATCAGGAACTCGATCACCCGCACGATCTTCTTCCTGCTGTGCGCAATTCCGTTCTGGACGTCGGGCATTATCCGCACAATCGCCTGGATTCCTTTCCTTGGTCGCAACGGCGCTTTCAACCAAATGCTGATGGCGCTGGGGGTAACCTCGCACCCGTTGGACTTCCTGCTGTTCTCCGATTTCGCCGTCATCGTCACGTACGTGCATTTGTTCACACTGCTGATGATCGGCCCGATCGCCAATTCCCTGTCGAAGATCGACCCGGCCTTACTGGAGGCCGCACGCGATGCCGGCGCCAGCCGCTGGCACACGATGACCAACGTTGTCATTCCCCTGTCGAAAACCGGAATCACGCTCGGTTCGATCCTGGTCTTCACGCAAGTCATGGGCGACTATTTCGTGGTCCGTCAAATGAGCGGCGGCCAAAGCGCGTCGATTGTTTCGATGCTCTCCACCGAGATCCAGGCCATGCAGTACCCGCCGGCATCGGCCAACGCGATGGTGCTGGTCATCTTCGTCGCCATCCTGGTGGGCGTGATGATGAAGGTCGTCGATGTCCGTAAGGAACTGGTGAAATGACGGCGCGCATCAGCGAGAAACGGCCGTGGACGTTCTATGTGCTGGGGACGCTGTTCGGTGTGTATCTGTTGTTCCTGTATGGGCCCATGTTCGTCATCTACGTGCTGTCGTTCCAAGGCCCTAATGGAGGCGTCACGTTCCCGATGGTGGGAACGTCAGTCGTTTGGTTCAAAGAGGTGTTCCAGCCAGGCCAAATGGCCGATATTCCAGTGTCGTTCTCGCGCTCGATTGCCCTGGCGACGGTGGTCAGTTGTTTGACGGTAATCATTTCCGTCGCCGCCGGGCTTGGCTTTCGTCGACGGTTCCCCGGGTCCGCGGTATTGTTTTACCTAGCGGTCGCCAGCCTGGTGATGCCGAGTCTGCTGGTCGGGTTCGGGATTGGGCTGGGTTTCCAGTTCCTCGGGTGGCAACCAAGTTTGTTTACGTCGGCGCTGGGGGCGCAATTGACGTGGACGTTGCCGTTCGGATTGTTCGCGATGTTCGCCGTGGTGAACCGATTCAATCGTGCGTGGGAGGAGGCGGCGACCGACCTTGGCGCCAGTCCATGGCAGCGGCTTCGCTACGTCACGATCCCGATCCTGCTGCCCGGCATTATCGGCGTGGCGATGGGGGCGTTCACGTTGTCCTACGATGAATATGCCCGGACCACTTTAACGATCGGGCCGAAGAATACGTTGCCGCTGGAGATTTATGCGCTGATTTCGTCGGCGACATCTCCGACGTTGTTTGCCATCGGCACGCTGACCACCGGGGTGTCGTTCCTGGCGATTTTCATTGCCCTGCTGCTGGTCCTGCGCATGCAGCGCCGCCGCGCACTCATAAAGGCCGCATGATGGACAATCGCTTTGATGTCGAGCTGATCTCTGTCACCAAGCGCTATGGGACAACGCTGGCGGTCGATGCAATTTCCTTGCGAATTCCGCGCGGTACGTATTGCTGCCTGCTGGGTCCCAGCGGGTGCGGCAAGACGACGACGCTTCGCATGATCGCGGGCCACGAGGCGGTTTCCGACGGCGACATTCTTATCCATGGCGAGAACGTTTCCGATCTGCCACCGATCAAGCGCGGCACGGCGATGATGTTCCAAAGCTATGCGTTATTCCCGCACATGTCCTGTCTCGATAATGTCGCGTTCAGCTTGAAGATGCGTGGTGTCGCGAAGAAAGAGCGGCACGGACGCGCCCGCGAGTACCTCGCGCTGGTGCATATGGCGGACTACGCCGACCGCCTGCCGGGACAATTGTCCGGCGGGCAGCAGCAACGCATCGCGCTGGCCAGGGCCTTGATCAACCGCCCGCGGGTGTTGCTGCTGGATGAACCGCTGTCAGCGCTGGATCCGTTTCTGCGCGTCAAGGTGCGGGAAGAACTCAAGCGCCTGCAGCGCGAACTCGGCATCACGTTCATACACGTCACCCACAGTCAGGATGAGGCGATGGCGCTGGCCGACCTGATGGTGGTGATGCAGGACGGGCACATCCGCCAGTCCGCTCCGCCACGCGAGGTGTTTGAACGTCCGATCAGCCCGTTCATCGCTCGTTTCATCGGCAGTCACAACGTCCTGCGGGCGCCGCATGGTCAGATCGCGGTACGCGCCGACCGTTGCCGGTTGGGCGTGGCCAACGATGGGCCACATGTCAACGGCCAGGTCATCGCGGTAGAATATCAGGGCGCCATGGTCCGGGTCGCGATGAAGACCGACGCCGGCGACGAGGTTTCGGCCCTGGTTCCCGATCAGACGTTTTACCGTCAGCCGGCCGAACCAGGAGATCTGGCGACCTTGGTGTGGTCCGAGCAGGACACGCACGCGCTGATGCAGGTGTGATCCAGGCCGGTCACGGGACCGCTGGTTCCATGGCGCTCAGATCGATTCCGGCCTCCATACCGGCGTTCACAAGCATGACACGGCTAACGCGCTGATACAGGCCGTCCGCGCCCGGGCTGGACGTGAATGCGGCAGCGATTGCGAGGATCAGGGCCAGATAGACATGGTTGCCGCTTGATGTGCTCATAAGGTTGTCCCTCCTGGCCGGGATTTACCGTTATGGCCGGATTGGCGCTGTGGCGGGGTTCACACCTGCGGCAGTCTTGACCGATCAGCACGGCTGCCGCTATGAAATCGTCCGAACAATTTTGGAATTCCGAATTCCGTGTTGCAAGCGCTGTCCGTGACGCAAAGCCTGATGGATCGCACCTACCAGCATATGCTGGAGGCGATTGCCGACGGAACGCTTATGCCCGGTCAACGCATCCGTCAGGCCGAACTGGCGGACAGCCTGGGTGTATCCCGGCAACCGGTCAGCCATGCCTTGCAGTTGCTGAAAAGCCAGGGGCTGGTCGAGGAATTTGGGCGCAAAGGCCTTCGGGTCGTGCCGCTCGATCCGTTCAGGGTTTTGCAACTGTATCAGGTTCGCGCGGTCGTCGATGGCTTGGCGGCGCGCCTGGCTGCCCAACAGGTCGCTGTCTGGGCGGTCAAAACAGCGGATATCGACGAATTGAAGCGTCAGCTCGCGGCCGGGGCCGCATTCGATGCTTCCACACCCATTCCGATCCTGGTCCGGGCCGATACGGAGTTTCATCGGCGGCTCTACAGCTTGTCCGGCAATCCGGCGATCGAGGAAATGACCGCGCCGCTGTGGCCGCATTTGATGCGCTCCATGGCGATGGTCCTGCGGCAGCCTGATTACGCCACCCGCGTCTGGCAGCAGGAACATGCCTCGATCCTGCGTTGCATTCTGGCTGGTGATCCCGTCGGCGCGGAAGACGCCGCCTGCGCCCATGCGGCCACGGCATCCCGCCTGACCGCCGAACAACTCCAACCGCAAGCCGCATAAAAAAGGGAAGACGATCCATGCTGACCGAAGACCAAGTCCGCCAGTTCCATGAGGAAGGCTATCTGTTCCTGCCGGAGACCTTTTCACCCGAAGAGGTAGCGATCCTGAAGTCGGAAGCCGAGGCCATCTATAGGCAGGAACGCCCGGAAGTGTGGCGCGAGAAGTCCGGGGCGCCGCGCACCGCGTTCGCCGCGCATCTGTATAACGAAGCGCATGGCCTGCTGGGCCGGCATCCTCGCATGATCGAGCCCGTCGAGCAGTTGTTCGGCGAGCAGGTTTACATGCATCAATACAAAATCAACGCCAAAGCGTCTTTCACCGGGGACGTCTGGCAGTGGCACCAGGATTACGGCACCTGGGCGAGGGATGACGGAATGCCGGAGCCTCGGGCGATGAATATCGCGGTGTTCCTGGATGAGGTGATGCCGATCAACGGCCCGCTGATGCTGGTGCCGCGCAGCCATACGCGGGGGGTGCTGGACGCCGCGCACGACACCAGCACGACGTCGTATCCGCTGTGGACGCTGGACGAGAAGACGGTGACTGAGATCGTCGAGGTAGGCGGCATCGTCGCCCCCACCGGCAAACCCGGCGGTCTGCTGCTGTTCCACGGCAATCTTGTGCATGGGTCCGCCGGCAACATCACGCCGTATCCGCGCAAAATCGTCTATCTGACGCTGAACGCGGTCTCGAACTACATCCGCAAGCCGACCCGCGCCGAGTGGATCGCCCATACCGACTTTTCGCCCATTATCCCGACTGACGAAGGCGCGCTGGTTCGGTATGCGCACAATTTTCAACAAGCCGCGGAATAGCCGGTAATATTATTTTTGTGATCCCGCCGCTTTGAGATAAAGACTTCTCCCGAAAAGTGAGATTGGGGAGGCAGCATGCGGCGGCGTCATGTAATCGCCGGGGCGGGCGCGGCTTTGGTCGCGTCACCCTCGATGGCCGGGGAAAGCACACGCATTCCCGGCGGCTTGCCGGATGGCACCCGGTCGATCGCTCGGTTTGTAAATCTGCCGGGTAAGCGGCGGATGTTGCGGCTGACCGACCGGCCGCCGAACTATGCCTCGCCGGTCAACGTTTTCTCCGATGTAGTGACACCGAACGACCGGTTTTTTGTGCGATATCATCTCGATAGCGTGCCGGCGGCGTCGGATATGGAGAATTGGTCGTTGTCCATCGGTGGCGACGCCGTGCAACGGCCGGTTACGCTGAAGCTGAGCGATCTATTGGATTTGCCGCAGGCTCAGGTGCTGGCCGTGTGCCAATGCGCGGGTAATCGGCGCGGGTTGGTGGAGCCTCATGTTCCGGGCGTCGAATGGACGGATGGCGCGATGGGCTGCGCGGTTTGGCGTGGGCCGGCGTTGCGCGACGTGCTGAAGGCGGCGGGTGTCAAGCCGGAGGCACTGGAGGTCTGGTTGGGTGGCGCGGATAAGCCGCTGATGGAGGGAACTCCAGCCTTTCGGAAAAGCCTGCCGATGGAAAAAGCACTGGACGGCGACACGATCGTAGCGCTGTCGATGAACAACGCGCCGTTGCCGTTGCTGAACGGGTATCCGGCCAGGCTGATCGTTCCGGGGTGGACTGGCACGTATTGGATGAAACACCTGACGAGTATTGAGGTCAGCACGCAGCCATTGAAGAATTTCTGGATGCAGACGGCCTATCGGGTGCCGGCCGGTCTGTTTCCGGTGGACAAGCCGTTCGTTTCTCAGGCGACCGAGACGACGGTGCCGATTACGGAGTTGGTGGTTAACTCGGTGATCGCGGCGCCGCTGGACGGGGAGGAGGTCGAGCGGTCGGGTTTCACGATCTCGGGCGTCGCCTGGGATCGGGGGGCTGGGATCACCCGCGTGGAGGTCTCGTTGGACGGCGGACGCAACTGGCTGGGCGCGCTGCTGGAGGGGCCGCTGGGTCCGTATGCATATCGGCGATTCAGCTTTCAGACCGGATCGATGCGTCCGGGGTCGTATCGGCTGATGTGCCGGGCGGTCAGTCAGTCGGGGGAGAAGCAGGCAGAGCGGATGAAGGTTAATCCGGGTGGATACCACAACAATGTCCCCGGCGCGGTGACGGTGGTGGTGTCATGAGGTGGTTGTTGGTGGCGGCGCTGGTGGGGTCGATGGGTGGTGCCGCACGGGCCGATGAGCCGGCTGCGCTCATGTCCGGGGCCGGGGCGGATGCGACGAGCGCGAACTGCAATGCGTGTCACACGTCGGACTACATCATCATGAACAGTGTGTTCCTGACGGCGGCCCAGTGGACAGCCGAGGTGACGAAGATGCGCAAGGCGTTCGGCGCCCCGATCGACGATACGACGGCGGCGGAGATTGCTGCGTATCTGGCGGCTCATTACGCGGTGGCGGCGCAGCCGTAGGGAACGGCTCGGGGGTTCGCGCAACACGTCCGGCCAAACCAGAGGCCGAGGCGTCTGGCCGAACATGGATCGGATGCGGAGCCTCCTTCCACGTTGTTGACGAACCACGTCCGCTCGTTCGACCCTGTATTTAGTCTCATTGGAAACTTTTTTTGCCAGCGGGCACGCTACCTGATTCGTTCGGCACGCGCGGTTGATTTTGCCGCCCGGAAGATAACAGGCGTTCTTGTCTCGAGCGAGGCCGAGGCGTCGTTGGATGATTTTGGCGTTTCCAAAAGGATCGGCGGATTCAAGTTCCGGGACGAACAACAAATGGATTGATGCATCTTCCGGGCAAATCAAAGGAGTGCCGCCCGGACAACATGTGTCGCTAACGGTCACCGGCACCGACACCGGCACCGACACCGGCACCGGCATGACGCGCGATGCGGCGGCTCGGGCGCCGGGTTGGGTCTAAGTATGATTTATGGCTTCATTCGGCAGTCGAATGGACAGGCTCGCATCGACTCAGAGGTTGGTTCGGGCACAAGTGTCAGTCTTTATCTGCCGCGTTGCTCGGGCGAAGACGATGCCAAGGTCGTCACCAACGATGTTCAGCACGTTCCGCTTATACGTAATGAGCAGAGGTCGGATCTTCACAGACAGACGGTGCTGATCGTCGATCACGAACCCGCGGTCCTGACATTGATGTCCGAGTTGCTGCAGGAAATGGGATATCTGACTCTGAAGGTTACAACCGGAACGGAGACACTGGATCTGCTGCGGTCGCATGCGCGTATCGATCTCCTGGTTGCCGACTGGGATTTGCCGGGTACCGATGGGCGCGCGTTGTCTGCCGCCGCGCTGGCGGCGCATCCGGGATTGAAAATCCTTTTCATGACCTCCAGTACCGACACGGCGACGTTCGACGCAGGTCCTTCGGGCCGGGTACTTCCGGGCCGCTCGATGATCGTGTTGGCCAAGCCGTTCTCTATGGATGTGCTGATGAACAGGATTGATGAACTCCTGGCTCCGGATTTTTCGGATTGATCCTGGGATCAAATGGGATTTAGTGCGGATACATTCACTTGACTGTCGATGAAAGAGACTACAGGTCTGAGGCATGTTCGGGTTCAAAAAGGGAACCAGATTTGCCGAGGAAACCTCCAGCCAATATCGGCCCCATCAGGATCCGTGATCGCCTGTTGAGCGGATCGATATCCGATGATGTGTCCTTGCATTTTGAACGATCTAATTTATTTTTGAACTCATTGCCGGTGAATTTAGAGGCTTTCGAGAGAGGGATGCTTGAGTTCCAGTCTCCATATCAGACCGACTGCCAGACCAAAGACAGCACTGTTGGTAATGGGCGTCGGCCGATCGGGAACATCGGCTCTCACCCGAGTTCTAAACCTTCTGGGCGCCGCCCTGCCTCCAACCTTGAATGGACCCGGCTTCGGCAATGAGCGCGGGTTCTGGGAGCCGACCCGTGTTGTCGAGCTGAGTGACGAAATCCTGGGACGTCACGGAAGCGACTGGTTTGACACCAGACCGCTTCCACGCGCGTGGTTTGAGAGCCATGAAGCACAGGATTATATCGACCGAGCCGTAACGGTTATCCAGAATGAATATCGTCACGAACCTTTGATCGCCATCAAGGATCCACGCATTTGCCGGCTGGCACCGCTTTACTGGGCGGCCCTCGAGCGCCTTGGTTATAGGCCGCATGCTATCATTCCATTGCGGCACCCGACGGAAATGATCGCATCCCTGCAGCGGAGGGAAGGCACCGATCCACGAACCGGCGAATTGATCTGGATACGTCATATGCTGGAGGCTGAGCTTTATACGCGGCGGTCACCTCGCGTCTGGGTCACCTACGATCAATTGCTGAACGACTGGCAAGGCCTACAGGCCAAAATCTCGACCCGGCTGGACGTAGCGTGGCCAAACGCCGTGTCAGATGTAGCAGATAAGGTTCAGTCGTTCCTCGAACCAGGTTTTCGTCACTTCGATACCAGCAAGACCGCTCCCTCCCGGCAGGTGGGGGCCTTGGCGAGCCGGCTGTGGCAAGTTGCCCGGGCCGGACTGCTCGGAAACGAAGCGGTGGTGCAACAAGGTTTCGATGGGATTCGTTGGATTATCGACGACGTTGACCGGCTCGGTGCATGTCAGGCTGACGAACAGAAGTCTCGCCTGACCGCAGCCGTGGCAGAAAGCGCCAGATTGGCGGCAAGGCTGCATGACGTTGAGGTTTCTGCCGCGACCGAGGCCGAGACCCTTCGCTCCGCCATTGCTGCCGTCGAATTCGACCGTGACAAACAGCTTGCTCGGGCTGAGGCGTTGGCGGTGGAAGCGAGCGATCTTCGAGCGGCACTGTCGATGAGCGACCTTGTCTGTGAAGCTCAGCGCGTGAGAGCCGAGACGGCTGAGGGGGACCTGCTAAGAGTGACTGACCAGGTTATTCAGAACAGGACAGCCGCAAGCACCGCACTCACTGTAGTGTCGAGTGAACTGGCGGCGACACGAGAGGCGCTCGCCGATTGCGACCGGCGGCTTCAGTGTGTTTTGCGGTCTCGATCCTGGAAATACACCGAGTTGCTGCGGATGGTGCGTTCGAAGCTGCCGGTTTAACCGTAGTTTAAACCGCCACTCGTCGCGCTGCAGCCCCAGCCAACCGCTGCACGGCCTCCACCACCGCCTCAGGGCTGGCCTTGTTCTGGCCGGCGATATCCAGCGCGCTGCCGTGGGCGACCGAGGAGAACAGGATCGGCGTGCCGATGGTCATGCCGGCGGTGCGGTTGGTGGCCAGCAATTTCGCGGCGAGGTGGCCCTGGTCATGGTACATCACGATGAACGCGTCATATCCCGGCTTGTGGAACATTGTGTCGGCGCCGAACGGGCCCTCGACATTGATGCCGGCCTGACGGGCGGCGGCGATGGCGGGCTCGATCGTGGTGGCTTCCTCGTCACCGAACAGGCCGTGCTCGCTGGCGTGCGGGTTCAGCCCGCTCAGCGCAATGCGAGGCGCCGCGATGCCCAGGCCGCGCAAAGTTTGGTGCGTACTTTCCATGACGCGAATCAGACGATCATGCGTGACCAGGTCGATGGCACGTTTGAGGCCGACATGCAGGGTGGTGTGGACGATGCGAGTCGTGTCGAAGCACAACATAAGAAACGCGTCCTCGACCGGCGTGCCGGTGCAGCGGGCGACAAAGGACGGATATCCGTCGAACGGGATGCCGGCCTTGTGGATCGCCAGCTCGGTTTGCGGGCAGGCGACGACGGCGCCCACCAGACCGTCCATGGCGCCCTGGATCGCGTAAGCCGCGGCATCGACAGCGGCCTGGCCGTGATGGGCGGCGATCTCGCCGGGTTGCAGCGGTTGGTCGGTGAACTGGCACAGGTCGATGATCTCGACGCCGCCGGTTCTGCCGGCTTCGGCGAAGCTGGCGATGCTGGTCACCTCGGCTTCGATGCCGCAGGCGGCGGCGTGCCAGTCCAGCGCGAGGCGATCGCCCACCAGGACCGGCCGGCACACCGCACGGACGCGGGGATCGAGCACCGCCTTCAGCGCGATCTCGGGGCCGATGCCGGCCTGATCACCCAGGGCCAACGCAAGGACGGGTAAGGGCATGGTCGTGTCTCCCGAATTTTCATCTGTCCTTTACCGAACCGGCCGGCAAAGCAAGCCCCCGGGCGTTCTGGCGCAAGACACAGCCAGTATGAGCAACCGTCAAAATTTGGTTTACTGAGCGTTGAACAAACCCGGGAGGCAGAACCATGGAACGGAAGAAAGCGTCGGATTTCCCGCAGGAGCTTCTGAACCTGTTTGACGGTTATGTGCACGGCGGGATCAGCCGCCGGCAATTCCTGGATGGTGCGCAACGATTCGCCGCCGGCGGCGTCACCGCGACTGCGCTGTTGCAGATGCTCAAGCCGAACTATGCGCTGGCCCGGCAGGTTGCGCCGGACGACTCGCGGATCAAGGCCGGGTCCATCACCGTCCCGTCGCCGCTCGGCAACGGCAGCATCAAGGGCTATCTCGTGCGGCCCGCCAATGTTGTGAAATTGCCTGCCGTTCTGGTCATCCATGAAAATCGTGGCCTCAATCCGTACATCGAGGATGTGGCGCGTCGGCTGGCGGTCGCAAATTTCATTGCCTTTGCCCCGGATGGGCTAACCTCGGTGGGCGGCTATCCCGGCGACGACGAGAAGGGACTGGCGCTGTTCGGAAAAATCGATCGCGCCAAGATGGCGGACGATTTCCTCGCCGCCGCCTATTGGCTGAAATCGCGTCCCGACAGCACCGGCAAGCTTGGCGCCGTCGGTTTCTGCTTTGGCGGCGGCATTGTTAATCTGTTGGCGGTGCGGATGGGTCCTGCTCTCGATGCCGGGGTGCCGTTCTATGGCGCCCAACCGGGGGATGCCGAGGCCGCCCGCATCAGGACGCCGATCAATGCGCAATACGCAGCGCTCGACTCGCGGATCACCGACGGATGGCCGGCGTTCGATGCTGCCCTGACCCGGGCCGGGGTGCCGCACGAAGGTCATATCTACCCGGGCGCCAACCACGGCTTCCATAACGACACGACGCCCCGATACGACGAAGCCGCAGCGAAAGAAGCGTGGCAGCACACACTGGGGTGGTTTGACCGGTACCTGAGGGGTTAAACCTGTCCTCAGGCAGCCCGGCAGCGTCCCCAAAAAGTTAAGCCGGATGCTTGTGGATCGGATCGACCCAGTAAACCGACTCCGGCTTCTCCACCGCCTCGATATCCAGATTCACCACGACGGCTTCGTTGTCGCTGCGGACCAGCACGCATTCCAGCGTCTCGTCGGTGGAGGCGTTGATTTCCTGATGCGGCACGTAGGGCGGGACGAAGATGAAATCGCCGGCCTCGGCTTCGGCGACGTATTCCAGCTTCTCACCCCAACGCATCCGAGCCTTGCCGCGCACGATGTAGATCACGCTTTCCAGGGCGCCGTGGTGATGCGCGCCGGTTTTGGCGTTGGCATGGATGTTCACCGTGCCGGCCCAGATCTTCTGCGCACCGACGCGGGCGAGATTGATCGCCGCCGCCCGGTTCATGCCGGGCGTCTGCGCCGTGTTGGTGTCGAGCTGGTCGCCTTTGATCACCCGCACGCCGGTAAACTTCCAGTCCACCGGCTCGTGATGATGATCGTGGCCATGCTCGTGATCGTGGCTCATGGAATGTTTCCTCCTGGTCTCAGCCGTTGGCGACGAATTTTTCCAGCCAGTGGATTGTGTAATCACCGGACTGGAACTCCGGGTCGTTGACGATGCGTTGATGCAGCGGAATCGTGGTCTTGATCCCGGACACCGCGAATTCGTCCAGCGCGCGCCGCATGCGGTCGATCGCCCGTTCCCGGGTCGGCGCATGCACGATCAGTTTCGCCACCAGGCTGTCGTAATAGGGCGGCACGAAATACCCGGCATACAGCGCCGAATCCACCCGCACGCCCAGCCCGCCCGGCGCATGGAACGCGGTCACACGGCCGGGAGTGGGCATGAACGTGACCGGATCCTCGGCGGTGATGCGGCATTCGATCGCATGGCCGCTGAAGGTGATATCGCTCTGATCATACCCCAGCCGTGCCCCGGCGGCGACGCGGATCTGTTCGCGCACCAAATCGACATCGCACAGCATTTCCGTCACGGGATGTTCTACCTGCAAGCGGGTGTTCATCTCGATGAACGAGAACTGACCGTCCTGATACAGGAATTCAAGTGTGCCGGCGTTGCGGTAGCCGAGTTTGCGCAGCGCCGAGGTCGCGGTTTCGCCCAGGGCCATGCGCTGAGCCGGGCTGATCGCGGGCGATCCGGCTTCTTCGAGCAGCTTCTGGTGGCGGCGTTGCAGGCTGCAATCGCGCTCGCCGAAATGCACCACGTTGCCGTAGTTGTCGGCCATGATCTGGAGTTCGATATGGCGCGGCCGATCGAGGTATTTCTCCATATAGACGGCGTCGTTGCCGAACGCGGCGCGAGATTCGGTGCGCGCGAGGCGATATGCCTCGTCGATTTCCGAGGCATCGCGCGCGACTTTCATGCCACGCCCGCCACCGCCGGCCGCGGCCTTGATCAGCACCGGATAGCCGATTTTCGCTGCAACCGCCCGTGTGGTCTCGATGTCAGGGAGTTCGCCGTCAGAACCGGGAACCAACGGAATACCGACCGCCTGCATCGCGGTTTTGGCCGCGATCTTGTCGCCCATCGTGCTGATATGGTCGGCCGACGGGCCGATGAAGGTCAGCCCGTGCGCATCCACCATGTCGGCGAAACCGGCGTTTTCCGACAGGAACCCGTAGCCCGGATGGATCGCATCGGCGCCGGTGATCGCGGCGGCCGACAGGATCGCCGGGATGTTGAGATAGCTGTCCTTGGCCGGCGGTGGTCCGATGCAGACGCTTTCATCGGCCAGGCGCACATGCATCGCCTCGGAATCGGCGGTGGAATGAACCGCGACGGTGGCGATGCCCAGTTCGCGGCAGGCGCGCTGGATACGAAGGGCGATTTCGCCGCGATTGGCGATCAGGATCTTTTTAAACAACCGCTTATTCCAGAACGATCAGGACTTCGCCGTATTCCACCGGAGCCCCCGTTTGCACCAGAATTTGGGCAACCGTGCCGGCTTTCGGGGCCTTGATCTGGTTGAACGTCTTCATCGCCTCGATCAGCAGCAAGGTCTGACCGGCACTCACCTGCTGCCCGATCGTCACGAACGCCGGCAGGCCGGGTTCCGGCGAGAGGTAGGCGACGCCGACCATCGGGCTGGCGACGGCGCCGGGGTGGGACGCCAAATCCTGCACCACCGGTGCCGCGACAGGAACAACCGGCGCGGGCGCCGCTGCGACCGGAACGACAGCCGTTGCCACGGTGGCGCCACGGACCACGCGAATGCGGCTATCCTTGTCGGCGATCTCGATTTCGGTCAGGCCGGTTTCAACCAGAACCGCCGCCAGGGCGCGAATGGTGTCGGGATCGATAGGGATACGGATCAATGTGTGTCCTCCAGGGTATCGGCCAGCACCGACTAGGTAGGCGCGCGTAGCATAGGCGGTGCGGTTGGTCCAATGGTGCAGACCGGAAAAGGTTGGGGCAGAGCCTGACCTTGCCGCGCCAACATTGCCCCATCGCCGCCCACGCACCATAATGGCGGCCATGCATAGCTCCGTGACATTGACCCTGAATGGCGAAAGCCGGGTGTTCGAAGGACCTGCCGACGGCCCGCTGTCCGTTTCCGGACTTCTGGTGGTGCTCGGCCTCGACACCAAGAAGGTGGCGGTGGAGCGGAACGAGGAGATCGTTCCGCGGTCCCGCTACACCGAAACCTGGCTGGTGAGCGGCGATTCGCTGGAGATCGTGCATTTTATCGGTGGAGGCTGAGAGCATGGACGGAACAATCGCTGCCGAAAATACCGTTGGCGACGACACATGGACGGTGGCAGGACGCATCTTCCGGTCTCGGCTGATCGTGGGCACCGGACGCTATAAGGACCTGGAGGAAACCGGCCTCGCGATCGAGGCGAGTGGCGCCGAGATCGTCACCGTGGCGGTGCGGCGGGTGAACCTGTCCGACACTGGCGCGCCGATGTTGCAAGATTACGTCGATCCGAAAAAATATACCTATCTGCCCAACACCGCCGGCTGTTTCACCGCCAAGGACGCGGTTCGCACGTTGCGTCTGGCCCGCGAAGCCGGCGGCTGGAACCTCGTAAAGCTCGAAGTGCTCGGTCCGCCGCCCCTGCTGTATCCCGACATGCAAGGCACGTTCGAAGCCGCTGAGGCACTGATCAAGGACGGTTTCGAGGTCATGGTCTATTGCGCCGACGATCCGCTTGCGGCGCGGCGGCTACAGGACATGGGTTGCGTCGCGATCATGCCGTTGGGCGCGCCAATCGGCTCCGGCCTCGGTCTGCAAAACCCGGCGATGCTTAGCATGATCATGGAAAACGTGACAATACCGTTCCTGGTCGATGCCGGCGTCGGCACGGCGTCGGACGCCGCGATCGCGATGGAGTTGGGCTGTGATGCGGTGCTGCTGAACTCGGCGATCGCGCATGCCAAGGACCCGGTGCTGATGGCTCAGGCCATGAAAGCCGCCGTCGAGGCGGGACGCCTGGCGTACCGAGCGGGGCGGATGCCGCGACGGATGGGGGCCGATCCGTCCAGTCCGTTGACCGGGTTGATCCGGTAGCGGATTTAAGGTGTTCACCTCTGTTCGCCGAACCGCCTGACGCAAGCCTCAATCCGATTCCGATGGTGGTTTCGGTCATGGCCTGTGTCCGGTTCGTATCGCCGCGCACCATAGCGCGCGACCGGTCAGATTAGGTCTGGGCATGGACCCGGGGACTGTTTAGACGGCCCCGAGCGCATTACTGTGCGGCGCAACACATTGAGGACGTATGTCGATGGACCTGAAAGACCACATCCGCGGCATTCCGGATTTTCCGAAGCCCGGCATTCTGTTTTACGACATCTCGACGCTGCTGCGGGATGCCGATGCCTGGCAGGTGGCGATGGGCCGGATGGCGCGCGTGGTACGGGCCTATATGCCCGATCTGATCGCGGGCGTTGAAAGCCGCGGCTTTCTGATCGCCGCCCCGTTGGCGTTGAAGCTGGGTTGCGGATTCATTATGATTCGCAAGCGCGGCAAGTTGCCGGGTGAGACGGTCGGGCTGAACTACGCCCTGGAATACGGCGAGGATCGGGTGGAGATCCAGGCCGACGCGGTGTCTCCCGGCCAGCGCGTGGTGGTGGTGGACGATCTGCTGGCGACGGGCGGCACGATGGCGGCCGGTATCGCGCTGCTGCGGCAGGTTGGCGCTGTTGTTCCGGCTGCGGCGACGTTGATCGAACTGAATTTCCTGAACGGCCGTTCGCGGTTGGACGTTCCGTGCGAGTCGCTCGTTTCATACGACGATTGAGTGGACGAGGATCGACGGGGCGAGGCGCTATCTCTCCCCGTCGTCTGTGACTGACTAAACCAGCCGCCACTGCACCAGGGTGAACGGCGGACTGGCATTGTCGTGCGGCTCAAACACCGCTTCGACCGCGGCGCCGATTGCCACATCCTGTTTGGGATCGCCCAGCAAGTTACCGACCATGCGAACGTTGCCGTACTCCGGCAGTTCCACCAGCACGATGATGTACGGTCCATGCGTGTTCAGTGCCGGATGCACCGGATGGTGCGGGCGTTGATAGCTGTAGATACGGGCTTTGCCCTGAACCTCCTCCCACGACAGGTCGAACGAATGGCAGCGGTGGCAGATCCATTCCGGTCCCCATTGCCAGGCGCCGCAGCCCTTGCACTTCTGGATGCGCAGCTTGCCTTCGCGTGTGCCGTTCCAATACGGGTCGGCCAGACCATCGGGGCCGGTGCCCGGTGCAGGCAGACCGGCGGGAAGATAGGTCGTGCTCACAGCGTGGCCTCCGAACCAAGAATGAGGGAACTGACCGGCGTGACCATCGGCCCGCCGATGATGATCGCGGCGTCGCTGCTTTTCACCTGATTGATGGCGCTGCCGCGGATCTGGCGAACCGCCTCGATCACCAGCTCCAATCCGTGCATGTAACATTCAGCCAAATTGCCGCCACTGGTGTTCAGCGGCATCTTGCCACCTTCGACGATCAGGTTCTCCACCGTCAGGAATTCGTTGGCTTCCTCGGCCTTGACCAGACCGTGCTCCACCAGGCTCATCAGCACGCCGCCGGTGAAATTTTCGTAGCACTGCACGATGCCCATGTCCTTCGGGCCCATCTTCGCCATCGCGTACATCCGGGGCGCGATCTGGCTGAAGTGGGAGCTGGGATAGTTCGGCATGTTGTGCACCGGCGCCGCGCTGCGATGATCGCAGCCCTGGCCGCAGGCCATGATATAGGCCGGGGTATTCTTCAGTTGTTTGGCTTTTTCGGCCGAAACGACAATCACCGCCGCCGCGCCATCGTTCTCCTGGCAGCAATCGTACAGATGAAAAAACGGCTCGATGATCCAACGCGAGTCGTCGTATTTCTGCGCGTCCAACGGCCGGCCACGCATTACCGCGTTCGGGTTGTTCTGCGCGTGGTGATAGCAGGCGAGCGAGATGGCCCGCAGCGCTTCCTGCTTGATGCCGGTTTCGTGCATGAAGCGCGTCACCTTCATCGCGAAACGCTGCGCCGGCGACATCATGCCATACGGGAACAGGAACGAATCGTCTCCCGCCGCGATCGGCGCGCCGCCGGAACGGCCGTAGCGCTGATACTGTCCTTGCGCAAGTGAACGGAAAGCGATGACGCAATCCGCCATGCCGGTGGCTACCGCCGCCGCGGCATTACCCACCGCGCCGCAGACCCCGCCACCGCCACCGCCCCAGAACATATTGGAGAAGCGCAGTTCCTTCACACCCAGCGCGGCGGCGAGGCGCCCGGCTTCTGAGCGGTCATTGCCGTAAGAGGCGAAACCGTCGATCTCATGCGGGCTGATGCCGGCATCCTGGCATGCGTTGACACAGGCTTGCAGCGCCAACTTGAACTCGCTGTCGGGCGATTGGCCGTATTTGTAATAGGTCGTCTCGCCGATCCCGGCGATCGCGGTTTTGCCGCGCAACGTTCGATCCGTCATTGGGTTCCTCCTGCGACCAGTCTGGACCGGGTCGCGGCGTAAGGCCAGCCGCTCACACATTCGTCTTCCAGTTTTCAGCGAAACCGGCGCTATGATGCACAGGCAGGACCGGACCCGAGAGCTCGGCCCGCACGGAACAGGGAGGCTGACGATGAACGCACCGGTCCAGGTTGACCCGCGTCAAGACGCCTATGCGATGCCGATCGGGCAGATCGACGTCAGTAATCCGCATTTATATCAAGATGATACCTGGCGGCCGTATTTCGAACGCCTGCGCCGGGAGGACCCGGTTCACTGGTGTGAAAGCGGGGTCTATGGCGCGTACTGGTCGGTCACGCGGTATCGCGACATCATGGCGGTGGACACCGATCATAAGGCTTTTTCCTCTGATGCCATGATGGGCGGCATCGTCTTGCGCGACCTGCCGATGGATTTCCGGCGGCCAAGTTTCATCTCGATGGACCCGCCGAAGCATGATGAGCAGCGCAAGATCGTGGCGCCGATCGTGGCGCCGGGGAATTTGGCGCATTTGTCCGGGACCATTCGCGAACGTGTTGGCCGCATCCTGGACGGGCTGCCGCGCGGCGAGACCTTCGACTGGGTTGAGCGGGTTTCGGTCGAGTTGACCACGCAGATGCTGGCGACCCTTTTCGACTTCCCGTTTGAAGAACGCAACAAGCTGACCTACTGGTCGAACGTCGCCTCGGTGAATACGCGCGCCGGGTCGGAAGTGGATTCCGAGGCCAGGCGAAATGAGATACTGGACAAGGCGGTCGCGTATTTCACCGAACTCTGGCATGAAAGGGCAAAGCAGCCGCCCCGGCCTGATCTGATTTCCATGCTGGCGCATGGCGAGGCGACGCGCGATTTGCCGTCGCGCCCGCACGAGTTCATGGGCAATTTGCTGCTGTTGATCGTGGGCGGCAACGATACCACGCGGAACTCGATTTCCGGCGGATTGCTGGCATTGAACCAGTATCCCGACGAATATCGTAAGCTACAGGACAATCCAGCACTGGTGACCGGCATGGTGCCGGAGATTATCCGCTGGCAGACGCCCGTGATTCATATGCGTCGCACCGCGCTTCAGGACACGGACCTAGGCGGCAAAACGATTCGCAAGGGCGACAAAGTCGCGATGTGGTACCTGTCAGGCAATCGCGATGAGGACGCCATCGAGCGGGCCGACGATTTCATCATCGATCGGCCCCGTCCCCGGCAACATTTGTCGTTTGGATTCGGCATCCATCGCTGCGTCGGCAACCGGCTGGCGGAGATGCAACTGACGATCCTGTGGGAGGAAATCCTGCGGCGCAAATTACCCGCCATTGAAGTCGTCGGCGAACCGACACGTGGCTATTCCAATGTCCTGCGATCGATTGGTTCCTTGCCGGTGTGTATTCCCGTGGCCTGATGGAGGTTCAGCATGTCAATTCCGTATTATGACTGCATCGCCCATCACGCGATGCGCCGGCCGGAGTCCCTGGCGGCGGTCGATCTGGCGACCGGCCGGCGGCACAGCTATCGTGGTTTCAACGACCGCATAGCACGGCTGGCCGGCTCGTTGGTGGAACGCGGGATCGTTGCGAATGATCGCATCACGGTCCTGGCACCCAACACGACCGATACATTCGATGTGCAGTTCGCCTGTGGCCGCATCGGCGCGATCTTCGTGCCGCTGAACTGGCGGCTGGCGAATCCCGAACTCCGCGCGATCCTGGCCGACTGCATGCCCGCGATGTTGATGTTCGACCTGGAGTTCGCTGATCGGGCAATTGAACTCGCGGAAGCCTGCCATATCCCGCGGCTGGTTTCGTTCGGGCCGATGTTCGAAGAACTCGCGCTGGATGGGCCGCTGTTGGACCGGCCGGTCGTGGCGAGTTTGGACGATGTTTCGACAATCCTTTACACGTCCGGCACGACCGGGCGCCCCAAGGGTGCGATCATTACGCACGGCATGAATTTTTGGAACACCGTCCACAGCATGAGCGTGGCAGGTATCGCGCGATCCACCGTGTTTCTCGGGCTCTTGCCGCTGTTCCATACAGGCGGGTTGAACGTGTTTCCCTATCCGGTGTTTCAGGCTGGCGGCACCGTCATCATCCTGCGCAGCTTCGACCCCGGTGAATCGTTGCGACTGCTCGGTGATCCGTCCGTCGGAGTCACTCATATCTTCGGCGTTCCGGCGAGCTATCAGTTCATGGCGCAGCATGCAGGTTTCGCGGAAACCGATCTCACCCGGCTGGTCTATGCCGGGGTTGGCGGCGCGCCTACGCCCGATACGATCCTGCGCATCTGGCAGGATCAGGGCGCGGTGCTACAGCAGGGATATGGCATGACCGAAACCAGTCCGTTGGTGCTTATGCTCGACAAGGAAGACGCCGTTCGCAAAGCGGGGTCCGCCGGAAAACCCGTGCTGAACATGGAAATGCGGGTTGTCGGCGATGACGGTGCCAACGCGCCGGTTGGGGCGATTGGCGAGCTTTGGGTGAAAGGTCCCAACATCACCAAAGGCTATTGGAATCAGCCGTCGGTGACCGCCGCGTCATTCACCGACGGCTGGCTGCACACCGGCGACGCCGCCCTGATCGACGACGAGGGCTACTACTTCATCGTGGACCGCTGGAAGGACATGTACATCTCCGGCGGCGAAAACGTTTATCCGGCAGAGGTGGAAAACGTTCTTTATCAAAACGACGCCATTGTCGAGGCCGCTGTCATCGGCATTGCCGATGTTCGGTGGGGTCAGGTCGGCCGCGCCGTCGTGGTGGTGAAGCCGGGAGTGAGGCTGACCGAGGACGAAGTCGTTGCGCATTGCGCGGCCAATCTCGCGCGATACAAGCTGCCACATTCGGTGGTGTTCACCGACGCGCTGCCACGCAACGCGACGGGGAAGGTGCATAAGCCGACGCTAAGGCTGACGTTTGGGGAGGGGTAAGGGGGCAACTTACGTCTGCCCCGGTTCTTTGTTCCGGCGATTGCCTAACCGACCTTCGTCCCGACCATTGTCGCCAGATCGCCAACGCAACGGAGCGCATCGAGTTCGCGGGTGTTGAACTTGATGGCCCACTTCTCCTCGCTGGCCATGATGATCTCGATCTGCTTGAAGCTGTCCCAGCCTTGCACGCCCTTGGCCGTCAGTTCGGGGGTTAGCACGATGTCAGTACGCATGAACACGTCGTGGAAAATCTCGGTCAACGCGGTATAGATGTCTGCCTGGGTCGCCATCGGCTCAGCCCTCAATCACAAGAATGAACGTTTCCACGGGCGCGAACATTGCCAGATCCAGCACGTTCCGGTTGCCTCCCGCAGGGTCCGTTTCCATAACGGTAAACCCGATCCGGGCATAGTGATCCTTGACCATGGCGTTCTTTTTGGTGGGGATGTAGTCGCCCACCAGCCGCCGCGCGCCCAGCTTCGCCGCCTCTTGCGCGATCAGGTTCAGTGTCGTCGGTTCCACCTGCCGCCCGAGCACCCGGCAGCTCATCAACCACGTATCGATGTAGAGGTCCTTATTGTCCTGCAAGCGGCCGATGATGATCGCGATGATGCCGTTGTCGCCGAACCGGTCGGTCAACCGCAGTTGCAACCCGAACGCGTCCGGATCGGCCATGACCGCGACGATATCCTCGTCGGTGTAGCGGCAGGTCGTCAGGTTGAACTGGTTGCTCTTGTTAATGAGCTGCACGATTCGTTGCAGGCCGATCTTGTCGAACCGCTTCCAGACCAGCTCCATTTCCAGGCCGCGCAGATATGACGGCAGGTCGGTGACGGCGGTTTTCAGTGCATCGCGCGCCTTGTTGCCCTGATATTGCGAGGTCCGTTCGCGGTCCTCCTCGGTCACCGCCAACCCCTCGAAATACCCGGCATCCGACAATGCGGTCGGGTAGCCGGTGGGATCGTCCGACACCTCCGGCACGGCCACCATCGGCAGTTCCTGGCGCACCAGATTCCGCTCGAACGGGTTGTCGTCGATGAAGCACAACGCATCGAGCCCGATGTTCAGTTCCTGCGCGATCGCGCGGATGTTGTCAGCCTTGTTCGACCAGTTCGCCACGAAGCTGGCGATGTCGCCGCGCTTCAGCACCATGTCGGGGTGTTTCTCGAACGGTTCCAGCGCGTTTGCCTCGTCGTTCTTGGAGCAAACCGCCAGGATCACGCCACGCCGGCTGAGTTCGCGCACATACTCCTGGAACGCCGTATAAGCTTCACCCAGTGGACTGCCTTGTCCGAGCGCAATGCCTTCGAGGCCATCGTCGCCGATGACGCCGCCCCAGACGGTGTTGTCCAGATCCAGCACCAGGCACTTGCATGACCGCCCCTGCTTCGCGGCCAGCCAACGGCCCACGAGGTCACCGTACATCGGGCTGGCGGTTGGGGAGACCTCTTGCTTGGATCGGTGCCACAGCGCTGTGTCATGCCAGCGCGTGATTCCGTCTCGCACGGCGCGCTCATCGATCGCCAGAATATCGACCCCGTCCTGCTCCGCCATCGTCCGGATCGCGGCGTTCAGCCGGGTCACAAACCAGGCTCGGGAACCGGGTAAGCGGTGCTCATTGTTCCCGAGGATAGTCAGGTGCAACGGCAAAACGGCCTGCTGGATAATCGGACATCGGAAGGCGTCGCGGGCGAGGCGCCACACGTCCCTGATTCGATCCTGCATCTCAGCCAAAGCGGTCTCGGCGGTAGCCACGTCCATGCCGGAGGTGACGCCGGCCGTGAGGTGATACGCATCCAGCGCCACCAGCACGGCGGTCGGCTGAAATGCGTGCAACGGCGAGTCGGTTTCTGATAATTCCTGTAGGTACTGGCCGTAATCGTTTTCGTAGGTGTCGATCCAAATCCCCCGGCGCAGCCCGGCGGTTCGGATACTCGGCAGCAGGTGCGTGATGGTGGAGGATCCCAGAACCGCGAGCCGAACCTTTTTGGTGGCCAGCGTCTCCGGCCCGTTCGGCAGGATGCGGCGGACGGTTTCATCAAGACCGTTGGTCAGCACGAAGTTCAGCCGTGCATTGGCGAGTGCAACGGCATTGTCCCACGCTGAGGCCGGGTCGGCCGGCAACGCCCTCAGCCGCACGCGCCAGTCAGGGATGGTCGGCAGCCAATGGAGTTCGGTCATGCGTGGTCCGTTGTGCGTTGCGGTATCCGACTACCACTCAAGCGGCCCGGCCCTCAATCTCGACGGCGGAAGACTGATGTCGATCGGCTATACCGCCATATTGGGGCCGCATAACGATACTGCTTTTCCGGGCGCTTCAGGCAACTTGGGCAACCACACTCTGATTAACCGGATATCGAGTGGCCGGGGAACATCGCACTGTCAGCATGGCGGCGCAGGGCAGAGTGTCCCATGGGATCGTCGCGGCGCCGTTGGTCCAGCGCCAAATCGCGGAGCCGTTCTGTTCGGCGCCGTTCCAGCCTTGCCGTAATGCGGGATGGTCGGCGGCCAGCAGCGTTTCCGTGTCGCCGGATCGGATGGCGATCCAGTTGACGCTGACGCCCAGGCGCCGAGAGTCGCGTCTGTCGGAGACCGACTGGTCCGCCGGGATGGTGAACCGCGACCCCAGGGACACCGAACGGACGCCCGCAGGCACGATGAACACGAAACGCGAATCGCGATCTGAGATAGGCTCGATTCGCCGGCCATCAACCAGGACGTGCAGGTCCGGATCCTCGATCGTGGCCGGGGCGGCTGCCACGAAGCCCAGCGTGTTGGACCGATCCGCGAGGGTTTGCCAGATCGGGGCGACTCCCTCCGGGATGGATACCAGCGGCGCGCAGGCGTCGGTTTCCCACCGAGAGGACGTCGCATCCGGTTCGAAAATCGGATGCAGCATGCGCGGCACGTCGGCATTGTCGAACCAGGAGCGATTGCCGGTGTCGAGGTAACTCTCGGCTTCGGCGCCGTCGGCCAGCAGGATGCCGTGGCGTTCCAGTTCCAGATGGTAATAGCTGAACGGCGCCGTCGGGTACTCCCGGGCGATGGAGCCGCCGTTAATCAGCAGCTTCACCGGCACGCAGTGCCCGTCCAGGATCAGGGAATGCTCGGGCGACAGCAGCAGGTCGCGGATCGGGATGTTGTCGGCCAGCGCGCCGGCCCTGACGCGGATCGGCGCCGCAAGTTCCGGCTGCGCATGCCGGGTGAGATCGACGCGGGAGGCGCCGATCCATGTCACCGGCTCCGCCACGTCGTGCCCGTCGCGGCGGACCACGACGGTGTCGCCTTGCCTGACGGTCTCGATCGCCATTTCGCCGTTTGGTGTCAGGATCTGAGTGCCGCCCATGTAGCAGACGAACAGGTCAACGCCACCGTTACCGTCGGAGATAAAATTGACTGCCGACGTCGCGTAGGTGCCCGAGAGTTGGTAGGTGCTGGTGACCGCGCCGCCGCTGACCGTCAGCAAATCGGTGGTCAGATCGATGCTGGCGGACAGGTCCGTTCCGGACGCGAATGCCTGTAGGTCGAGCGCGCCGCCACTGCTGATTACGGTGCCGCTGATGGTGCCGCCTTCGGCGACGACTTCGGTGCCGCCGCTGTTGACGATGGTGCCGAAGGCGCTGCCGGTGGCACCGACCGACTGCACCCCGCTGGAGTTCACGGTCGTGCTGGTGGCGGAGCCGCCATTCGTCAGGGTCTCGCTGCCGCCGCTGTTGACGATCGTATAGGCGGCCGATCCGCCGGAAGCGATTGTCTGCGTGCCGCCAGTGCCGATGTTGTCGGAGATCACCGACCCGCCGGCCGATACCGTGATAGTGCCGCCACCGCTGACGGTGGTGCCGGAGGCGGTGCCTCCGGAGATCGTCTGGCTACCGCCACTGCTGACGATGACGCCGGTCGCGGTGCCGCCGCTGCCGAGTGTCTCCAGGCCGCCGCTGCTGATCTGGGTGGCGGTGGCAGTGCCGCCGGAGACGACGGTCTGCGAGCCGCCGTTGTAGATGATATTGCCGGAGGCCGCTCCGCCGGACACGGTCTGGCTGCCGCCGCTGCTGATTAGCGAACTGGTGGTGGTGCCGCCCGACGCGACGGTTTCGGCGCCGCCGGTGCCGATCGTGGTGGAGGTGGCCGACCCGCCGGTTCCGAGCGTCTGGCTGCCGCCGCTGCTGACAGTGTTGGAGAGCACCGACCCGCCGGAGGACACAGTGACTGACCCGCTGCTTACGATCGTGGTCCCGCTGGCAATACCGCCGGACACATTTTGCGTGCCGCCACTGCTGACGATGACGCCGGTCGCGGTGCCACCGCTGCCGAGTGTCTCCAGGCCGCCGCTGCTGATCTGGGTGGATGTGGCGGTGCCGCCGGAGACGATGGTCTGGACGCCGGAATAGTAAACGATGTTGCCGGAAGCCGCCCCGCCGGACACGGTCTGGCTGCCGCCGCTGCTGATCAGCGAACTGGTGGCGGTGCCGCCCGACGCGACGGTTTCGGTGCCGCCGCTGCTGATCGTGGTGGAGGTGGCCGACCCGCCGGTTCCGAGCGTCTGGCTGCCGCCG
>Ga0316224_1000185_pt1 | contig 96932 bp, 90 predicted proteins | sample TBH18013metaG_FD_206254 | JGI IMG/M metagenome (GOLD analysis project Ga0316224, IMG submission 206254) | Freshwater microbial communities from Trout Bog Lake, Wisconsin, USA - TBH18013 | ecosystem: Environmental > Aquatic > Freshwater > Lake > Hypolimnion/Profundal zone | place: USA: Wisconsin...
TCCTCATCCTTCTGCTCATATAAGATAACTTTCTTTCGAGAAAGAAACTTCCTTAACATTAGAACTTCTGTTGTCCAGACAGGGGATAGAGCTCTATTTATTTCCACTCCTGTTACTAGAGCAATCTTAAAAAATGTGGACAATGTATTTAATTTATGATCTATATAGTCTAGGAGACAGGAGTCAACTGCGTTATAAAATACATAGTTTTCAAAATCATCATCATATAGAGTTTTTAAATTACCATTATATTTAACCTTACCTATACCAAGTGCAGATTGACTAACATATTCAAGAGAATTAGCTTCCCTTACTTTAATTACACGGTCCCATTTTTTATAAATCTCCATGTAATCGACCATTAATCCGTGCATGGGAACTTGTTGTTTTGTTAACAACACTCCACTAGGAGAACAAATTTTCGGATCAATCCCTAATCTTTTAGCCCTCGATATCAAATATGGCCAGTCATATCCAAACCAGTTCCATCCACTTATTAATGGCATCTTGTGCATTAATTTTGACATGAAGGTATAGATCATATCAAATTCACTATCAAAACTTATATAATTGAATGCCCATTTAGCATTAAACTTTTTGAAATGATCATTTACCTTTTTTTCTATCTTCAGTATTTGATCTGGCTCCAATTTTCTAAGGCCTAACACGTGTACCTTCCCAGTGGAGGAAGCTATCGCTAATGTTAGTATTTTATTAGCAGCTTTTGATGTATCTAATGAATCCGCTTTATTATCAGTAACCTCAACTTCTATATCGACCCAATATTTTCGAGGCGTTTGATATTCCCATAAAGGTTTTGTAACTTTTTTATCATAAAGCTCCAAGAGTTCAGTAATTCTATACTTATCGTATTTTTGGGTTTTTTGAATTTTGACTGGTTGCTTATCCCAGGAGGACCAACCTTTAATAATACCCCTATCTCCAGGAGAAGCTTTTCTCCAAACATATCTGTCTCTCTCTGGAATGGGAAGATTTAGAAAAGCCATATCCCCTTCTTCTGTGTAATAGGAAACTTTTAATGATTCCCCTAAATTCTCTATGTCAATTATCATATAAATTATATGATGCTACAGCAGCAAGTGTTTCGACTATTAAGAATATTATTATTTCTTATTTTTGGTATCGGATTGTTGGAATGTTTTCATAGTTTTTTGAAAATCTAAAAATCCCATCAATTTATTAGTAAACCTATTTTCCTTTCTCACCGAAGATGTCTTTTTCTTAGAAACACCGCCTCTTCCTTCTACTCCACCACCTATAGTTGGAAATTGATCTCCAGAACCTACATGATCAGCGGTAGGAAATGATACATTTCCCATACCATTTGTAGCAGCTAATGATGACAGACCTCCTTCACTTTCAGAGAAATTTTGTATCTTATCCTTAAAAACCCTGAATGCAGAATTACCACTATTTAGTACATATCCAATAGTTTGACCGTCTGAATTTCTAATAGAATCATCAACTAACGCCTGCCTACCATCAAAAAGGGTAGCAGTTTTCCCAATATTTGGGTCACTACTATTTTTAGACTCGGTTCTGTGCCTTGGTTCAGAGCTGGAGCTAGATCCACCACAACCACAATCTTCATTTAGCCTATTAATTTTCATACTATTTCCTTTTTATAAATTCTCTATAATCTACTAAATTTTGTAGGTTCCTTCCTTTTTTTCTTGATGGATCATATAATGATTCAGGATCAAGAATATTTGTAATAGTACCAATTCTTTTTAGCTTTTTAGTAGGAAGAAATGGATAATTCATACCTAGATCCCCTGGACCCTTACCGATACGTAATTTATTTATTCTCTTCCTATTCATCTATCTATATATCAAATAACTAATATATCTTTTAATAGATTTTAGTATTTCTATTTTTCATACAATATAAAAAGGTCCGATATAGAAATATCGGACCCACACAATGTAAACAAACAAACAATTGCTTATTTCTTTTTCCCTTTCTTGGCGTAATCATTCCAAGTCCAGATAAATCTGTGATAATTTTTCTTAACCAAAGCAAAGCCGGTATCCCCGTCTTGTATTTTTACAACATTATCGGGTGGTGCATAGTTACTTATGTCCGCCCCTTTGCTTTTTTTTGCCTTTTTCATAATTAGTCATTCAATTTCAAGACAGATTCTATCTGTGACTTGTTTATCGATGTAACCTCTGCGGTAGAAATTCCCGTTCCTACATGTTCAGTTGCCAACGCTTCTGCATGGGTTACACTCTCTGCTTCTACTAAGATCTGTGTCTTAGTTACTATTGGTTTTCCAGATTTGCTTACCTCTCCGGAATCGAAGGTAATTTTACAAAGATAATAGCTCATTTCTTATAATTTTGGTTAAATAATTTCTACCTATTCAGATTTTTTTGCTTCCTGTACTTCTACCCTCAGCGCTTGAGTTAATTCCTTCAATTCCTGACATTGAGCTCTTAATCTAGTTCCTGCTGCTTTATTTCCCTTTCCAAAGAATTTATCTGCTTCATTCCTCATCGATAAAACTAGCTCCGAAATTTTGTTGTAAGTTTCCATATTTAATTTTGTGTTTTTAATTTATTATTATACACAAACCCTTGTTCTTTGTTTCGTTAAAGAAATGCAAGTAATTAATTATGAGATAATTTTGTATGGAGTATAGATTTTGAATTTGCACCGGTTTGGGTGTTCCATCTTCCTTTTGACCAAATACTTATAGTATTTTTAGTAAAATTCATATATTCCTCTGTTCCAATTTCAATATTTTCCAAAAATTCGTCATAGATCTTCGTAACTTTAGGATTTTTCTCCAAATAATCATCCAAAGCTTTCTCGAGTATATCTGATATTTTAGTTAATTCATCAATAGTAATGCTAATTTTTTCATTTTCTCTTGACTTAAAAGGAGCCTCATCGATCAAAAAGGAATCCATATCCTCGGGTGTTATTTCCTCTATTGAAAGAACCACATAAGATTGTTCGGCATCATTTATAATATCATTCTTGGAAAACTTACCCAACTTTATTATAAATGCCCTTTCATGATCACTTTTATCGCCAGTCTTGAAGAAGTAATCATAGGACTTGTCCATTTTTTTAACATGGAAGTAATTATTACCAAGTCCTTCCTCTTCGTTCAACATATAGTCTTTGAAATACTTTAAAAATTCCATAGCTTTTTTTCTTTTATATATTCCATTATTTAATAATTCCCACTAAAAAAACCCTAGCACAAGCTAGGGTTTCTAAAGAGAGGTATTATTTATTCTTGCATCATTTTTTTGTAATGCTTCTCCCACAAGCTAAGTTGTTCATAATATGCTTTTTTCTTCCTAATATAGGGAACATGCACTAACATCATAGACATTGCTGCAGTGGCATAATCTGCGGCGTCTATTGATATCCAATACTTAATGAAGTTTGCCCATTCATCTGGAGTAAGTTCAGTATTGAGTTTTTCTGCATGGTTAACAATAGCTGCAGTCCAGGCCCACATTCTATTTGGCACATAGCTATTTCCTTTTTTACCTGGCGTTGGTGCATTTTGGGGATCTTTAAATACTTTCCCAATATCATCAAAAGAAAATTCCTGTGCTAACTGATAGTATTCTAAAAAAGCATTAGCAGCTGCTGTACCAACCTCCTTTGTAAATATTTTACGTAACGCATCTTCTGTAATGACTCTTTTACCCTTGTCTTTTTTTCTTTGCTGGAGAAATCCTTCTAATTTCTTAGCAGCATCAATCCATCCTCTGGGAGTAAAATTACCCATATCATCAGAATCTTCATTAAATGATCCATGAAAATACTCAGGCATGTGCTTAATGAACGTAATCATTTCAGGAATTACTAATTGGGATAAGCATTTTTCATACATTATCTTTTTAGGATAAGTCTCGATATGCTTTAACAAGCCCTCCGGAGTAGCAACATAGTTAACAAGATTAAACCTATCAATCATTGCAGAGCCTAAATCCCTAATTTTTTCTGCCCTATCATCTTTCGGTCTGTTTCCTGCTGCGACTACCATCCAACGTGAAGGTAAAACATAATCAGTACCCGGTAATGTTCTAGTTTGAACAAATTGCATTAACGAATCCATAACATAAGGATCTGCACGATTAAATTCATCAAAAAAGATAGCACCACCAGGACCATCGTCTTCTGTTTTACCCTCTGGTATAATACCTCCGGGCCAGTTACTCCTAGGCCAAAAAGTAGGGGGATTGGATCTAGTAACACCGCTACCGTGAGGGGACTTTGAAGTAACAGATTCTACAACTTTTGGTACTCCTATTAAATCAACAGGCTGAGAATATCTTAATTCTACAGGCATAAATCCTATACCCAATCTCTCACAAACTTGAGACACTAACTCAGTTTTACCAATTCCAGGTGCTCCATAGATAAACATTGGTTTTTGCCAGCCTGTTTCGGTTAAAATGTAATAATCATCGATGAGATCCTGGATAATTTCTGCTGCTGAAAGGTCAGGGACACTCTTCCAAGGGCTTCTCAGGTGTGCCAATAATTTTTGATCCCCAAGACCATCTGTTGTTTTTGCTTCGCTTGTTGTTTTCGCCATTTTTATTTGGTGTTTAAAAAATTTACAATATTAGATTAAGACGTGTTCCAAATGGGATTTTAACATTTTCGTTTATATAGCCTTGAGTACCTACAATTACCCAAATAACTTTATCTTTGTACATTGGAATTCCAAATTCTTTTTCTGTGGGAAATGGACCACATCCATCAGTAAAATAAATAATTGGGCCTAATGTTTTTTTACCAAGTAAGTTTTCTTTAATCCATTTAAATGGAGGGCTAAAATCTGTACCGCCGCCGCCACGGGGGGAATTTAGTAAATGTAAAGTATTTGGAGTTACAACATCAACAGGCAAATGAAGAGCTGCATCACACCACATGAGATGTATTTGTTTAGGCTTAAAATTTTTGATTATTTCATGTGCTTCGCTGACCATACCAGTTAATTCCTTCTGACCAATGGATCCCGAAGTATCTCCGATTAATACAAAGCTATCAAATGTTGATTTTGTTGGGGTTCTAGTCCATTGGATATCATCATTTCCGATGAATCTACGATGTGGTATATCATATTTATGTTTTTCACCCATAGATATGATAAATCTCCTTAATGCATTTTTCCAATCAATCTGAGGTTGTAATAATTTTAATAGCTTTCTCTTAAAGCTCTCTGGCATAGTTCCTGCATTTTTATTAAGGCTGTCCTTCAATGCATCGTCCCAATAATCGCTAAGCTTTTCAGGATCACTTAGATCACTTTCTACTACTTTCATTTCTCCCTCCTCATCACCATCTTGTGGTTCTCCACCCTCTGTCTGTGGTGGGGGAGGTGGTGGATCCTCAACTTCCCCGATTCTCCATGTACAATTTCCACCCTTGCCCGCTACATAATCGGGAGGTAGATCAATATTGTTTTGAAGTAGGTATTGATATATCATTTCCGCTGTCCATCCTTCATACTTTTTTTCTAAAAGAGCCTCTGTTGGCATTACCCCACAACTATCAGGAAGATCTGAGATTAATTGATTTAATGCATAATCGGCAGCAGCATTCCAATAATCTGGATTTGCTTGTCTTCTCAAAAAATGTTTGAGTATACAGTGCATTACTTCATGACAAATAACCCATTTAATCTCATCATCTGATTTTTCCAAAACAAAATCGGGGTCATAAAATAAATGCTTACCATCAGTAGCCATAGTCTTATACTTAAGACCAAGTTTCTCCTCTACCTTTAAGTGCATAATTAAGTTACCAAAAAAAGGTTGCTTATTTCCAAGCTGGACCTTACATTTCATCATCTTTCTACCAGCCCGAGCTGATACCGAATTCCATTCCTCTTCTTGGAGCTGCTGTTTTGTTTTGACCGGAGCGGTTTGACTCATCTAAAATTTATTTGTGAGAATTATAGGGAATTCTTAAATTCACCCACTATAATATACATTTGAAAATAATTGTAAAAGTACACAAAAAATTCTGACTAAAAAATTTCTTATTGTTAAGAAAACGTTAAATATATTTAAAGATAGATTGGCATTTAAGAGGATTTAATAAATTCCTGCCAGAGGTATACAATAGATTTTGGAGCATTTTTCTTAAAATTAACAAAATCCTGGCGAACTATCATATCCTGAATTTCTAAGGAATTATTCCATTGAGGAGTGGAATATATGTGAAATTCCGGAGTTAGTTTACCCTTTTTAATCAAGCTCTTTTTTTGTAATACATAATTTTCATAAGTGTCCTTTTGTGTTGTTAGACCAATGACATTATATTTTTCAGACAATGCTTCTATACATGTAGCTAGTAAATTATTAGGAACATAGATAACATCCTCTATTAGATCCTTAAATTCAGTAGCAATTGAAACCATACTTTTCTTAAGAATATCTATATCTAGTGGATATTTTTTAGATCCCTCTTGTGGTTCTACAACAGCTAATACTACCGGTAAATGATTTTCTTGTTTAGTCCTTTGTATGATTTTTAAGTCCCCATTATTGAATGGCTGAAAATTTCCAATAACTAAATTAACCATCTTCTTCTCATCATGGTGAGTTGTTTTGTCATCAGGATCTTTATTATCTAATGGAGTTTCAATACTATCCTTAATTTGATCCATTAAATTAGTAGAATCTACATCCTCACCAGCATTTTCAACATCCTCACTTTCCTCAATAATGATATTTTTGCTCTCTTTCCTAAATTCACCAAATGTTGGTATTCCACTTTCTGCTACACCATCTAAATTATTTAGATAATCTGCTATTTCTCGAACCAATATATTAAATTGTTGAATAGACCCGCTAGTAAAAAATCCACCTGCTTTTTTCTTTAGTTTTCTAAATGCAGATAGTATTAGTTTAAATAAGGATTCATAGCTTTCTTCTTCCTGTATTAATGCCCTAGTTTTCTCGGAAGAAATATTATCTATATTTGCTTGGAATCCTTCTCCCCTTAAATAAGCGGGCTCCTCAAAATCAACACCCCTGTAATTTTCACCATACTCATCGATAAATTTTTCAAAAACATCACAGATAAAGGAAATATATCTATCCTCTATTTCATCTCCCACATATTGAAAATGCTCTAGCCCTTTTTCTAATATAAAATTCATGATCTCTAATACAGTGATACCGTAAATATCATTGGGAAAAAATCCTTCACTTTTAATCTCATTTTCCTTTGCAATCTCGGCAAATACAGGATCTACTATTTTAGCACTCACAGTTTCTCCTTGTCCATCCAAGGAACCAAATTTAAATACTATCCCTTCTATAGGCTTATCTAAATCATCATTTAACGTTGTTTTTTTAAGCTCTGGATTAAGTATTGATATAATGTATTTGGCAAAGGAATTCGTGCCGTATTGATAGCTTAAAGTGTCAAATGGCACACTTAAAAATTCTTGTATCTTAACTTTTTGTTCATCGTTCATTTTTCCTTGGAAAATGATTGGAGGGTTTTCGACACCTAATATTTCTGCCCAGTGATCTAGCTCTTTTTTATCTACAATAGTTCTTTCAATTTCTCCAAAATCATCCTTAACAAGAATATAGGTAAGGACAAGATTATTTTTTGGTAATCTATCATAAGTAATAGAAATTGGATTGCTGTTTATAAAATATTCCATTCCAAATCTCCATCCTAATGGCAATTCATCCTTTATTTCGTCGGCTAAAGTATTTACATACCTAATTGGAGGTTCGTAATATCTCATTAATGTTCTATCGATCTTTGTTATGGGATTTAATTGATCCCTTTTATAAAAAGATATCTCACCGTCATTAATATTCCTTTCAAATGAAAATGATGATCCATTTAACATTTCTGTTATTACTACAGTCTTCTTGAAAAGATTTTCCAAAAATTCTTTCCCTTGCTTCCTATAAATGTCCGTTAGATATTTTATCCCTGCCATATACTTAATTTAAACAAATAATTTCCTTACATCCTTCCAAAGAGAAAATAAAATATGAACCAATATTTATTGGATTTTTAATTTTCACATCCTCATTGATTAATAAATATTCCAATGAACCCATTATATCCCTTATTAATACACTACTTCTTTTTGTTAATCCCTCCTGCAACATAACTCGTAAATCTATATAGTATTTTTCAAAATCTATGCATTCCCTAGAATCCATTATAGTTTTAAATACTTTACCTTCTATCTCAGTTACTTTTTTCTCAGCCATATACACTTCCCAATTACCATCTTCATTTTGATATATTTTTCCCGCTTCTTCATTCGAAGAAAAAAATACAACAGAATCTACGGTTTCAATAGAATCTACAGGACAACCTATATAATATTCTATCATCGGAACCATTACGTCGCTCCTATCCATGGTCAAAAGTTTATTATAAAAATAGGGCTGCTTCTGCAAATTCTCCAAGTCCTGCACCTGCCCCTTCCCCTGCCACTGCAGAACCAGCATTTTTAATTGCAGACTCACCCCCAGAACTACCAAGCCAATCCATCTCGGAGGCTTGAATACTCTTATCAAATCCTTCGTTCTCCCCGGGTTTAAAACCAGCAGATTTATACTTATCAATAGCCCATTTATTAACATCATCCTGCGAATCTAAATGAGATATTTCTCCTCTATGTTTATCGACGAAAATTCTTTGGTGCTCTGGGGTTATTTCTGGATTTGCTTCGTCAATAGGAGGAGCAGTTTCAGGACCACCAAACATTTTACTTAGTACCCCCTTTACTGCGCCAACCCCTAATCCAACTATATCGGAAAACCCAGCATCAGTAGCCATATGCTGGGTTTCCCCACCAGCAGTTTTTAAATCATATCCAGGTATTCTTGACTTATACTTATCTTTCCACGCAGAAGGATCCTTTATTAAATCACCGCCTAATCTTTCAATTGTATTTCCAATATTCTGGAACCAATTTCCCATATAATTATCCAATTTCCCTTTTGCTTCCGGATTTACTTTCTTCCCTGTAATAGAAGAAAGTTCATTAACATCTATTTTTGGTATAGTACCAGCAATTGAACTAGTCCCCTCGAATAGGTGATATGGTATAAGATTTCTCATCAGTTTTTATTTATATATCCCAAAATATTAGAACTTAACCTCGAAAATTTTGTATTCAAATTTCTCCCTTCTGTATATTTCTATACGTTCAAAACAATGTTTTAGTAAATAATTCATGCTATTCCCGGTAGAAAAATCATCAACAAAATCTATAATATTTACCTTCTCTTTACCTTCCAATTTTCTCATGCCCCTACCTAAGCTCTGCTTAATAAGAACTTCGGATTTGTAAGATTCGCACAAAAAAATATTATGCAGATTTTTAATTGATACCCCAGTAGAAAGAGTGCCAAAAGAAGCTACTAATATTTTATTTTCTCCTATTTCCATTAATCCCTTTACATAGTCACGATGGTTTGAATCCGTATCTCCGTCTATATAGTATACTTCTTTATTATTTTGTATTTCCCTAAGTTGATCATATATTCTTTTCCCATATCCATCTGCAACGGATTGGAATAGAACTAGAGAATTTTTACTGGTCTTTTTGATAAAATTAACAACAAAATTAAGTCTCTTATCAGAGCTAACTACTAATTTCCTTTCAATATTAAAGACATCATTACCTTCTACATCGGTCTTATTTTTCCTTAGCTCTGCTAACTTCTCCTTAATGTCATCATCTAACCAATTCATTTTTACAACCTTAATAGAAACTGGTGTTGCATAGTTATTTTTAAATAAAAACTCCGGGCTAATCTCCATCACTAAAGGCCCAAGAAATTGTTGGATTGTTAAATATTCCGCAGTTTTTCTATTTGTTAATGTACCAGAAAGTCCAAAACGATATTTAGAATCTTTACATTTAGATATTACCTCCTTAATTGATTTACTAGAAGCTTGATGCGTTTCATCAACGAATACTGCTTCTACCCCTTCATAAAAGGACTCTTCTTGCTTAACAAGGGATTGATACGTTCCTATCATTAGACCAGAGGATTTTTTGTTTTTGTTACCCCCGTGGATCATTTGCAAGTCACATCCCATAACTTCTTCTAATCCATATTCTTCAAAATCCTCCGCACCCTGCATAATTAATGTAGTATTAGGAACAATCATTAAGAATTTATTAATACCTTTTACTATCTTTAAATAAGCAAGAACGATAAAAGCTATTAATGTTTTACCACTAGAGGTTGCTATTTCCAAAACGGAAAACTTAAATCTAATAATATTCCAAGCTGCCTTTATCTGGTAATCATATGGTTTGAATTTTTTATCTAGAAAAAATTCATTTGCCCACTCAGTAAAAGATTCTAATGAAATTTCCCTATCTATTATTCTATCCAATCCTTCTATCTCTAACTCAAGTTTATACTTTTCTGATATCTCCATTACCTCAGACCAAAGTCCAATTGGTATTTTCCAAATTGGTGATTTCTTATCTATAAAGCATATAGATCCATCCCACAGTCTTTTTTTAACCAATGGATGGAAATGAGCATTATGGATTTTTCTGGTTAAAGAAATTTCTAATTGTTTTCTTTCTACTTCCTCAGTGTAATCAACTAATACTAAATTTTGTAAATCATCAGAAACTTTTAAATTTAACATCTAAATTATTTATATTTGCGGTTTCCCCGCTAGACCTCTAAAGTTTAATTCCACTTAAATGGTCTTCCAATTTTATTCTCTCCTTTATCCCATATAACATATGGTCTATTGTTTTACCTGTATCATTTATGTAACTAATTTGTCTATCCACCATTTCAACTAAATCCTTCAATTCAGCTAAGTCTCCATCAATTAAGACATTTTTTTCATTCGCACCATATAATTTATTCTCTCTTTCAGACCTCTGTATTAACTGATCTCTTTTCTTTTTTCTATATTCCATGGTAAGTTTTGCTAAAGCTTGCCCGAGTTTATGATTATGTTCCAATAATTTTTGTCTATCAGAAAATAGATCTATTTGAACTTCTGATATTTCACGAATATTTCTCATTCGCATAGACAACTCCTGAATTCTGGCGCTCCAAATTTTTGCCTCGTTAGAAAAAACCTCTTTAAAATCTTTCTGTTCCATTATATTAATTCGTTACCTTTTTTCTTTCTTTTTTTAAAGCTAGTTTCTGTTACCTTCTTAGAATTATCCTTTTTCTTAACCATTATTGGTTCAGTTTTAAATAAACCATCAAGGGAAAGGCTTTCAAGGGATGATTCAAATTCGAATTTGATATCTCCCTTTAACATTCCTAATTTCTTATCCAATTTATCATCACCGCCATTTAGTGATAATCCTTCTACTTTATACTTTGCCATTGATCAATAGTTTCTTTTTGGTTTTCCCAAGTTTCTAATCTAAATTCCGGATGAGATTCTTGGAATTCCTTCACCCATTTACAATAGTGTTCAAATACTTCATTTGTTGTATATCCATTCATATCTGCTGAATGCAGTGGAATATTATGTATCTCTTTATAGCTTTTCCAGAATTCCCACATAAAACTTGGTAAGGTTATCCAGTATGTTATTTCATCCTTACCATATATTGTTATACTAACAATGGTTTTTTCTAATGCTAATATAGGATTCCATCCCCATTCTGACAAATGTGCTATTAATTTTCCCCTTTCCTCGCCAAATTTACTTTTGTCTGGAAATTTAGATGGAAATCTATGTACAAGATCATCCAAAAAAGAGTCCGGCATGGTTGCAGAATAAGGATAAATTAATTCTACCGATATTCCTTTCCTATCATCCTCCTTTATAAAAATAAATTCTCTATTACTAAAGATGGTTTGATTTTCGTGTCTTATATCAGAATATCCTTTAGTAGAAGTTAACACAGCTTCCTTCGTTACCTTCATTTGTTCTTCTGCAGAATATGGATAGGGAGAGCCTTTAAATCCATATTTAACCAAATATACTTCTTTTTTATAATCCTCTACTTTTATTCTATTATACATGGATCGTATAAATTTAAAACCAGTACTATCCTTCCATGATTGGAAAGATGATTCTGGGGGTTCTTTGAAAAAATTCTCTGCCATTCTTTATATTCATTAATACTTTTCATTTCCTTTCCTTTATTTCTATTTCAAAATTTTCTTTCTTCATAATCTATTTCGATTTTTAATCCTTGATTCAATTCTTTTCTTTTCCCGAGCTTCTAATCTTCTATTAGTTTCTTCCAATCCATATTTCAGTATCATTTTCTCCTTTAAACTAATTCCCTTTCTTATATCTCCTCTCTCTTTATATCTTTTAGTAGCATTTTTTGAAATTTTTTCATTTCGCTCATCCCATTTTTTGTTTCCCCCTTCCTCCCCATACTTTTCAATTAATCCTTCTTTTGGCCTACTATCTCTTTTTTCAAAAAGATCTTTTTTCATCTTATCTGCTTCTTCCTTACCATATTTTTCTATCCACTTTTTGTAGAATGAAGTACCATACATTGGATTTTTTTCTCCAGCATCTCTACCCTTCCTCTGTTCAGAAAATAATTCTTTTGTTTCTTCTGTATGTGGATGTTTTTTCCCAGTATTGCTTTTACTAATTTTTTTTCTTACCTCTTCTGTATTAGCTATCCTTAGTGCTTTAATATATTCCTCTCTTTTGATTGGATCCTTCCATCTTTCCTTTACTGCTCTCCCAATATTTTTTTTATGCTCTTCTGTTAATATTGTTCCTTGTGCTATTCCTTCACCCCCTAATCTGATATTATATCCTATTTTTGGATCAGTAGAATTATAGAAAGCAATCCAATAAATTTCTTTCTCACAGAGGATTTCATTATTTTCTGCACGATCGATAACATCCTTCTTAAAATTTACTATACCATATTTCTTTATTGCTCTTTTAATAAGTTTGCCGGAGCCAAAATATTTAGGATTTGAACTTGTATCCTTTCCTATATAAATTTTATTATTTACAAGATTAGTTATTTTATATATTTCCATAACTATATATATATCATATCCCAAACGGAAGAGCTCCAGTAGTTTTCTAAATTTTTAATCTTCATATTATTCTCATGGGCATAAATTACTACATCATTCAAATCCCATTTATCCCTTTCTGGAAATCCATTTTCTTGTAAGAACTTCTTCCACAAAAAAACACTTTCCCCATCTGTTAATAGTTTTTGAGATTTTTCCCTTCCTGAACTATCACTATCCAAGAAATATCTTTTATCTATTACATCAAAAGGAAATGTATTATTGATAGAACACAGTCCTACTGAATTTCTATAAAGGAAACTATCGAAGGGACCTTCAAAAATAGTAATTGGATCTTCCAAATTTAAAGTGGAAAATCCAAAGACGCAAGAAACTGGATCAAGTTCACTAGCCTTTTCTATGATGGCTGCATCTCTTTCCTTAAATAAGTTTTTATAAATACCGCTAAGCCTATATGTATAGTACTTGTTAACGGCACCTTTGTTCATATTTTTAATTTGGAGGCCAAGTACATGTTCTCCATTAGCAGTCAAATTTAATAAAAACATTGACTTCTTTCTCGGTTCCCATAAAAACCTTTCATCGGGTTCCTGATACCTCTTTCTTAGATATTCCTTAGCTCCGAGGGGGAGTTCAATAAGACCCAATTTTTTCTTTAAATAATCCCGTGTTGGGATTATTTCTTTATACACCTCTAATAAAAATACATCTATACTCCCAGCATGTTTTTTAGCATTACGTTTTGTTTTACCAATTTCTATAATTTCTGATATTTGGTCTGGACTAATTATATTACCCAGTTCAAAATCTTTCAAAAAACTATACAAATCTCGAAACACACTACACCCACCATTATAACACTTAAAAGAGAGGCTCTCTGTATACAGATTGCCTCTCTTTTTTCGTGCTTCAGCTGAGTCGCCACAATACGGACAGGAGAAATTTAAACGTCCGCTACTTACGTAGATTTTTTGTTTTTGAGTATTACCTGGAAAGGCATTCTCTAAAACCTTCTTGACCATTCCTTTCAAATTCTCTATTGAGAAACTCATACACCATACTATTTAAACGTTTGGAATTAAAGGTCAGCGTAAAGATCTTCTAAACTGGAAGTTGCAGAAGCTTTACCACCCTTTTTAGCTGGTGCTTCCTCAAACTGAGATTCTTCTAAGCCTGCTCCAGCTAATAGATCTTCCCTTGAAGAAGATACTTCTTCCCTTGGAGCTGAATATGATGTCTTGTTACTAACACCAGCGGAAGAAAGAATATCTGAAATTATCCTGCCATCTGGTACAAGATTACGAATAATAGCCATTATCTTTTCCCTGTCTTCTTCAGACCATTCCTTGTAATCATACTTTACAAGATCACTTGGGCCTGTCTTAAGGTAATCAACAAAAAGTTTGCTACCAGCCTCTGTCTTTTCAAGAGGCTTTCCGTTAATAACGATTGGTTCCCTTTCACCAACAAATTGGCATAAGTCATAGTTGTTCCAGTCTCCAACTTTTCTTACATGAAGCAAGAAATTTTTGCCTTCTATTGGATCGAATGGTTTACAAGGGGTACCAAATTCTGGTTTGATCTGTTGTTCTATCAAATCATTTACCTTCTTCCCAAATTTGAAAATCATGATCTTACCTTCTAGTTCTTGATGATTTTTATCCTGAACTACCTGGATAAGTGCATAATAATCTTCCTTACGAGAAAAAGATTTTGATAATTCCTGATCCTTTGCAGATGGAGAGTTCTTCAACTTCCAATAAATGTCCTTCAGGATGGACTTTTTACCCACAGTTGTTGGACAATCCGCAACAAAAGTCTTGTTGTCAACTGGATCTTTTAACCAAACGTAATACTTGTGGATCTTAGATTTCTTCAGATTGAAGACATTAGGGACGAAGCGTATTAACGCTTTATAGACGCCGTCTTTACCTAATTCTGGGTAAGGTTTGTAGATGTTCTCATCCGCACCACCCTTTTCGATTACCGGGTTCAAAAATTCTTCATGGTCTAAATTGAAGATGTCGAAATTGTTTTCCATAATTTTTCTAAATTGTTTTTATTAATTAAATTGTTTCAAATTATACTTAAAGTGCACTGAAAGTTTCAAATTGATTTTATACTCTATATATCTTTTTATTTCTCTATTTTTTCTTATTTTGTAAAAAATTTTCACCAAAAAGAGAGATCCAAATAGCATCAATTAAGTCATTACAAGGGGATACTACATCTTTACTACCCTTTATCCAAAACTCCTTGTTTTCACTAAGAAGTTTTTGAAAACTCTTTATTCTTATATCGTCTTTCAGCAAAATTGTTTCATACAATTCATTCTTTTTTGCATTGCCCTTTAATGCAAACTTTTTAATCGAAGATGGAGAGAAAACGTAAAAATTTGCAGATGGAATAATGGACATTATCCTCTCTCTTAATAACGCGGTAGCCATAGAAATATCTATTAAAGAATTCCCAGTACTACCAAAACTAATACCCTCCATAAAAATATAGCTTGTCTTATCCAAATAAGGCCGCATCATATTGAAAAAGATATCGGCCCTTTCTATAAAATTTTCTATCTTATTCCTTTCTACTTCATGATATTCACCGCTAGGCTGAATTTTTTCTAATATAGTTAAATCAAGATTTTTGAAATTTACTAATTCTTTTATAGATCTATCCTTTCTATTCATTAATTTTTCTTGGGTATCGGAAGATCTATATAATGAACCTAAATAAATATCAGACGAGCTTAAAGAACAAAATGCAGCACTATTTAGGGAAAAATCTATTCCCATTATTTTACATTCCATAAATTATCCTATTTCTAAAGTGGTCTGGACATAATTACATTTAAATCCCACCTGAAAGACCGAAAATTCAGGGGTTGTAGAAGAGTAATTTAATTGAACCTCTGATAATGATGTAAATATTGATTGCTGAAATATATTAGAAGCCATAACAACCCCATTATTATCTAGTAATCTTAAAATCATATCAGGTAAATATTCAGCCTTATTTTGGAAATCAAGAAATTCAACTATACAATCATACATAATCCAATAATTAATAAAGCCTTCTCCTAATTTAAAAGAAATGGTAAAATCCCTTCTTATTAAGTTTTGTAATGTTGTAGATGATTTATAGCTCTGTGTAAAACCACCAGGCCTTGTTTGTATTGCATGATCAATTAATGTTAGAGTAGGGAAAGAAATTTGTTGAATTGTTGAATTCATAAAATCCCTTAATGTCTCATATGGGATTGGCATTCTTTTTATATAACCAATATATTTTTTCTCCAATGCCTTACTAAAAAATCCTTTTGGAAATTGGAAAAAAAATGAATTTTGTCTAGCATTTATTAACATGATGATTATTTATTTATATTGAAAATGATGGAGGTACTTGCGAAGATGATTGAGCATTGGAAACAGCAGTAATTGTACCAGTTGTTGGTCCAAGGCCTAAGTAATTAGCATAGTTTAAATATCCGGTTTGAGCTATTCCATTTATATTTGGATGAACCCTTAAAACAGCTGACAAAAATATTTGTTTGGTTATTCCTTTATATGTATTATATCCAGGTCTACCAGGAACTGTATAATAGTCTGTTATATCCTGATAGGTTTTTCCTAATGCCTCGTCGCCCGCTACAGAATTAGCTAATGCAGTTATATCAATATTCGGAGCTGGTGGGTTAACAGCAACTACTGGTGCTGCGATGGAAGCTGGATTAACTGCTACCAAAGGAGCAGTATTAGTAGGCACAATATTTTTAAATATACTGTCCTTACTTGTATCAAATGTAGTTTTAATATTACTAGTTAGAACATTTACATTTGCAGTAGCGAGTAAGTTATTAGCTGATACGTTAAGAATAGGGGCAGTTTCACCAGAAATCTTTGAAATACTCGCTTTGCCAGAACTTCCTGCTGATCCTGCTGATCCAACGGAAGAAGTAGCTGCATTTTTTAATGCCCTTTCACTTGGTAGAAGCCATGTCCCATAATATATAGAAGTTTCTATGCCATTCGGTGATAAAGATGTTATAAAAAAATCCCTATTAGAATACCCCTGTATAGTTTTTGAATCTGCTTCTACTACCCTAAATCCTATTTGACCTTTACTGGGATTTTGAAACGTAGCATCTGTTAAACTAGCAACTCTGAGTTGATTTCCGTTATCCCCCGTGAATACCATAAAATAATTGGAATTGTTTCCTAAATCTAATATAGTATTTTCAGCACCTGGATTATTATTGAATACTCTAAAACTATAATAATTATCGAAAGGATTTACAATAATTTGTAAACTCCCTTGCCCGTAAGCTATAGTTGAACTAACACCAGAGGATTGACCACTACTACTAACAATATTAGCAATTGTTAAATTTTGTTCTGATATACTAATATTTCCATACTCAAAAAATGCAGGTACATATTTAGTTACTACGCTATTTATGGGATTAACATTTATATTATAAGCACTAGTTATATCAGAAGATTGAGTTATTTTGTTATAAACCTTTAATGGATATGGATCATTTCTAAGTTGTATCTTATTTAAGCCAGCACCATATAAAGAAACTTCGGTAGATGTAACACTTGCAGTTCTGAGTATACTTGTATTAGTAACCTTATTTACTAAACTAACATTATAATCTATAGTAAATGAAGTAGATCTAGAATTCATAACAATCGGCCTGAAAATTAAAGGCGCATCAAATCCAGAGGTTTGTATAGTTTGGAACCTAGATGTTTCTATTAAACTTAATCCTAACTGTTCGGATACTATAATCTCATTTACTACATAATAAAGATTCCCTAATGAGTTCTCAGTGTATACAAACTGATCAATAAATTCCCCTTGCCAAGTTGGATAATATTCCCAATAATTTAATGACGTATTTTCATTTAAAACCGCGGCCAAATAAGCATATTCATCACTAGGATTTAATACTGCGGTATTAACTAGATTAGTTATATAGGTATAATATCCATTAACTTGCGTAGTTGTAGTTATCTCATACGAAGTAATATTAAAAGGAGTACCAGTTGCAAATCCACCACCATTAGAACTTATTAGGGCAGCTAAAGTTTCTGCTTGTGTAGCAGGAGACCCAGATTGTGTATTAAATTCTAAACACATATCATATAGTGCAGGAATCTTAACTTCAACATACTTATCAAATATAGATCCATTATAATAAATCTGGTCTGAATTGATAGTAACTGTACTATTAATATTGCTCTTTTCTACTACAATCTGCGCAACAACACTATTTATACCACTATTCTCCTTATACTTAATCTGTAATATAACCCCATCTATACCAGGAAAATTATAACCGCTTAAAAAGTGAAATCTAACAGTATCATATTGAACTACTATATTGCTGGGAAAAGTAACTGCTATATTTGCAGTTGGTGTTAACTTATTATTGTAATCTAGATATTGTGTAATATAATTAATATCCAGATCAACAAAGGTACTATCGGATATTTGAACTGCACTAGTCTCTCTAGTATTCCCTGTTATATCAACGTCGCTTAAACTATTTAATATCTGGACATTATTATAATATCCATTATAAATTTTTTCAAATCCAACAGTAGTAGGACCAAAATTAACAGGATATTCCTCTAATGTTGGTAAACTCGTGTACATATATTCCATTAAAACATATGGAAGTATATTTATAAATTTACTCGTTGATGTGTAACTCGCCATTTTTTATATATCCCTTATTTACCAGGTCAAAAGATTATACTGAATACCAACTCCTATATAAATTCCAGTTTTCGCCTGGGAAGTTATACCAACTCCACCCTGTATCCCTAATCCCCAATTTTTCTTTGGGAAGAAGGATTTTATAACATCAGATTTTTTTGGATCTATTAAGGATCCATCTATTTTAGTAAATTGTAAATCCGGGTAATCAGATCTTAAAAATATACGTAATTTATCATTCTCTTCCTGTAATCCTGTAATAATATTGAATCCCGTATTATCCTTATTTATTTTAGTTTTTAGTATCTTAACATTCCTATTTTTATCTATATTAATAGTTGTAACTACTAATAATTTCTTATAGTTATTACTATCATAATTAATAGTTAAACTGTCGGAAATTTCATAGGTAGTATCATTAACTTCTTTTATAGAACCAATAATTTGTTTTGTAGTATCAGAATTAATTTTACCAGTCCCTGTTTCTATATAGATAACTTTTCCTTTTTCCTTTTTTACCTGATCATCTAAAGACTTATTCAGATCTTTAAGACCCCCATTTTCCGCTATTAATGCTTGCTTGCTAAATTCTATTTGGCCACTCTTATCTTTTTCTATTTTTACAGTATCCTTTAATGCTTGTAGATTGGAGAGATAGATTGCATTTTTATTGTTACTATCCTTTTTATCATTGCACTGTTTTAAATTTAGGAAGACTAATCCTAAAATAACAGCAGCTAGAACGAACATTATATTGATTGACTTAAACATTTTTTTTAATTTTATATTCCAAGATAGCAGGATCAAATTCTCCTGGACCATATTTTTTTTCTATTACGTCCCAAAATTCCAATTCCACATTTCGGAAAGTTGCTAATTTTTCAACCTCTAATTTTATACTATACTCTAATTCATATAATTTTTCCGAATCCTTGATTTTTAATCTACCATCCAATCTATTTAATTGATCCTCATATTTCTCAATATTAGCATGAATTTTAGTATATTCCTGTATTAGAGCTACTATAAATGCTTTTTCGTTAGTTGTCATTTATTTTTGTTTTAGTAATTCAATTTCTTTTCTAAGATCTGCTACTTGTTCCATTAATTCCTGGACACTCTTTGTCAATATTGGAATTAGTTTTCCAGGATCATATCCTTCAACCTCGCCATCTTTATTTATAGATACTGCCTCTGGAATAATTTCAAAAACTTCTTCTGCAATAAAACCAATATCATGTCTGCCATCTTTTTTCCAATTAAAGCTTACTGGATTTAATTTAGCTAATTGATCCAATCCTAATGTTAAAGGTTCTATCGAATCTTTTAATTTTCTACTAGATGGGTAGAAAAATCCAGAGGATGCAAATCCGCCAACAGATCTAACAGTACCATTACAACTTATATCTCCATACGTAAATAAAGAAACTGTATCTGGTCCATAGCTACTCAAAGAGGAATCGAATGAAACATTACTAATAGAAGTACCCCCTGTTAATATAGATCTTTTACCTAAAGTTATTTTACCATCCCACGTTATAGTAGCATAAGTATTACCATTTCTAGTATAATGATCATAATCTGTAATTGTTAATGCTTTCGGGGTTCCCTTACTTCCAGTAAAACAAACAGTAGTAGCTCCAATAATTCCACTTGGGGTACTATCTGATTCTTTAGCAAGATTTATTCCATTCATTCCATCTCCACCAGAATCTCCAACAACTTTCACTCTATTCACCGAGCCAAAAGGAGCAGGTGTTGGTTGACATCCAGTTGGCCAATATGTTATTGCACTTGGTATTTGCCATGCTGGTGTTGTTGTCGCTCTTGGCCCAAAATATGCACCCTGTCCAGCATAATCATCTTCTACACTTAAGTTTGTACGTCCGTCAGGAACAATTGAGTTTTGTCCATTTATTCTAACTCCTGTTTGATATGTCTGTACTACATTAGTTCCATTAACGCCTAACACTACCCTAGCACCCGTGGTAGATGGACCCCAAAGACGAGAGAAAAGATTCAATACATCTCCTTGTCCAGCAGTTGTCATATGGGTACCTACTCCATATTGGGAAACTATTTGATATTGTGTAATTGGATCAGGTGTCGTAGGAGATGCACTGCTATAACTTCCGGGTCCGGTTGGATTACTAGCACCATGATAATACCCAGCAAAAAATGTACCAGTTGGAATTGGACCCGTTGCAGAAACATATTCTTGTGAAAGGTTATTAATAATCGAATTATTAAAGGGATATATGGTAGAATCTCCCCAGGACAACCAAGCATTTGGACCAGTAGGATTATCCAATCTTGATTGGAATACAGCGCCATTACCTTGCCCAGAGATCAAAACTTTTGGGGTTACAAATGTTCCAGTTGAGCCAGTATAAGTATATGCCTCTGTAGCACCCAATAAATATCCGGTAGCACCAGGTCCAGTTCCAGCAGGAGTGCCATATGAATTAAATCCAGTAGCACCAACCCTAAATCCACTTTCCACACCAAAATATCCAGCTGGCATAGCAAATGAATTATAAGAATCTGTTTGAGCAATAGATCCACTACCCTTGACAATTAAATTATTAGCTGCTGATCCTGTTGCTCCTATTCTTAATCCTTTTTCTATGCTAACGTATCCACCAGAAAGACCAAAATTATTATAGCTATCATTAAGAGCAAAGGAAGCAGACCCCTTAACTGCTAAGGTATTAGCAATTGCTGTTGTTTTTATACCGGCGCCTGTTGCATTTACACTAAAATATGGAGTTGATGAAGAACCCGTTGATCCACTTGGAAGTACCTGAAAATACCCAAGAGAAGCAAAATTAACTATTGTTCCTCCTGTTAATCCGCTAGTTTCTACCTTATTTAGTCCATTAGAATTAAGTCCTATATTTCCTCCTGTTGTTATTATATCCCAGCTACCTATAGGATTATAGAATCTAACGTCCCAAATATTAGGTGTACCTGCAGTTGCTCCCGCACCCGGAGACGTGGACCATTTTATAACAGGATTATGGGTATTACTAAAAGTAGAAGAAGTTGAATTAGCACTATCTAAATCTACACGTCCAAATGAAATAAGGTTACTATATGTTGTTGTTAATGAAGTTGCTATTTTAAATTTAGATTTTTCTGAATTTAAGCCATATAAAGTAGAACCTGCATAATTTGTTCCCGTACTATTAATACCCCAATCTGATAGCAATAGAGAAAAAATTCCTGCATCATCTTGACTATAATATGTAATATCTGAATCAAAGGAGGATGTTGATGTATTCCAGTTACTACCTGTGTTAGAGAATAATTGATCTGCCCTAAGATTATATCCTGAATCAATCCAACCTAATCCAGTTCCTGAAGGCCCATAGCGAAGAATTTCTTTATCAGCATCTCTTAACCAATAATCACCCGATATAGGTATTCCTAATGGACTTCCAGAGGTAGGTCCAGAAGCAGAAACAAACCATTTAGATCCTTCTTGCCCCTGAGGGCCAGCAACCCCTATTTCCCCTTGTGGGCCAGGGGGTCCAGTAATTCCTACCCTTCCTGGAATTCCTTGTGGGCCTCCTCCAGCAGTAAGTATCTGGTCATTATTATAATTAATCTTATCAATTAATGTTGTCTGGCTGTCTCCAGCTTGTAGTACTAATAAGTTAATTTTAGACATTCTCTTTTATTTTTATATATCAATCCTTTTTTGTCTCAACTATATTTTAGAAAGATTATACGAAAAAGCTACTTGATAATCATACGTTGCATCCTTATTAAGGGTAAATTGGTATTCAAGTGGGCTTGTTTCGATTATATTTACCTGATCTAAAATATAAAATCCATTTTTAATTTTATCATGATCATTCAAATTAGTCACTAATGTAGCTAAACCCGTTACATTTGGTGTTTTCTTAATGTAGACATTAATTTTATCAGCCTTAAATATTGGTACTACATTCAGAGACAAGTATTCATTTATATCATCACTTAATGTAGAATTAGTTCCGGTACCAAAATCAGGTAAGAGAAGCCTATTAAATGTAGCTCCTGCGCCACAGGAATCAAAATAATTTATCAAACTTCTATCTACTAAAAGAACGACCTTTATTTGAGTGTCTGTTTCCTCCCAAAATATTTCATAATTTGGATATAATTCAACACTTAAATCAAATACATCAGTTATAGATGTTGGATATAATGCCTGCTGTTGTATTAACATACTAGCGGGGGTTTTCATTATTTTACTACCGAAATAATTTTTTTCTTCCAACATAGATCTAGTTCCTGGAACTAATTCATAAGTATTTTTCCCTATATAATTCCTATATCTTCCTGGATCCCAAGTACTTTCAAAAATAAACATATTTCTAATATCAAAAGGACTTTCCCCTATTAAGGGATAAACTTCCTGATAGCCTGAATTCGGATCAATAGTAAAAGGATTATTTAGAGCATATTTGTTATAGGATATATTTTTTATTATGCCAAAATTATTTTTTTCTATACCCAATTTAGCATTCTTGTAAGAAAGGTTCTCTTCCACCATTATTGTTCCACCTGCAAATCTTTCCCCATTTAGTTCATAATAAAGAGTATCTGGAGCGTCATAAGGAACTACGAATGTCATTGAATTTCCAGAAATCGTATTATAAAAAATTCCATTAACAAATTGATTGACCCCAGTACCATCATTCTGTAAATTAGAAATAACTATATCGCCATTTATTTCTGTATTTGGAGATAGACCAAATCCAGGAGAAAAGAAATTAGTATAATTAAAGGTATATGTTAATCCTCTAACTAATCTTAAATTTTGTCTAATATTACCATCTATCTCTATTTCATAAGTAGATCCAATATGGGCAAATAATGACGACGATGTTTTTTCCGATAAAGTTATACTCAATATCAGTTGTTCATTTTCTAATACATCATTTTTGAATGAAGAAAATGGTACGAGATCCCTAAATTTAGGATTATATCCTCCGCCATATCTATAATATTCATTAATTGAATTACTGGTAGCCATATTATACCCAACCACAACCTTAGCTAAAGATTGCGGCTTATTTAAATCCTCAATCGGATAAAGATTAGTATTTTGAACAAATGCAGATGGTTCTAAAACATCTATCACAAAAGTTTCATTTGATTCAACGGTAATTAAATTTGTAGAGTCCCAATCATATGTATAATATTTTACATAAGGATCTTCAGAGCCTAATAATAATGCTATATCAGCAAATGATATTTTTTCCAATAATTTTTTCCAATAGCTAGATCCTCCTTCTTTTTGATAGACTGCTTTAGCTGCTATACCATTATAATCTACATTAACCGGAGCTAGAGCAAAGATCGGAGGGGGGAATCCAACATTAGTGAAATTTGGCATATAAGAGCCAGAAATAGGTATAGGATCTACCTGATTAAAATATATTTCGTCCTTCCCTGCACCAACAGGCCAAGGTAAAGTATACCAGTTATCAGCAGTTATTTCATTTGGTGAATAGAAACTAAATAATCCATTTTCATTAGTTCCATTAATTGTTAATGGAGGCGAAGCTGATACATCGTATGGAGAGCCTGGACCAGATATTGGTGTAGATGGTAAATAAAAACTATTTATTTCATCTCTTAAATCAGTGTTATATTCACTATTTAATATAGCAGGAATAACCCCACTACCATTAATCGTTGCACTATTAAATAAAGGGGATATACCTAATGAACCTGAGTCAAAACTAAAATTCAGGCTCGCAGATAATTTAATATCAGAAATGGTAGAAATATATTCAGTCGCAGGACTTCCAACACCAGGTGTTAGTATTAATTTATCTTCCAATGAATATAAGCTCATGTAATCTAAGCCACCATAAATTCCGGTCGGATTAAAATTCCAGCTATTCCCTTTTATTGTAGGACTAGAATTTATTTCATTCCAATATTTCCATGCATCAACAAATCTAGAATCGCTATTTATAATGCTAATTACAAATGTAACAGTTTTAAATGTACTATTTTCATATATCTTATATGTAATTGGAGGTGTTGGTGTATAAGGATCTGGATCATCCATAGGTTTGATAATACAAGAAAACCTATAGCCATCATAAGTAGTATCGCTTGATTTGAATACACCTCTTGTCCCTGTCTGAATAGAAGAATCTGTTCTTCCCTTAATTTGAACCTTTACTCCCCTAAAAATAGTTTCGCTATATCCACTTGCTGGGTTATATTCAAAAACAGTATATCTCTCAGATATTGGGTTTCCCTCTGCTGATTTAAATTTTCCAAAATTTTGGAAATAATCCGAACCATCTACTGTAAAATAATTCTGGAAATAATCTGCAATACTTGGACTTGCATTAGTCAATTGAGTCAAATCCAATATAGACGAGCAATAATTTAATGAGCTTTCTACTAATGTATCAGGAGAATCTAATCTTGGGGATTCAATTAAATACCATTCATTAGTGAAAAATCTTGGATCTCTGCCTACACTAAAGAAACTAGGAGAGAAATTGAAAGGAGTAAATGCTGGATGTACATTTAATCTATACTCATTACCTCTAGCATCTGTTCCCCCATCATAAACCCATTTTTGGATATAAGGAATAATCCTTGATACAGTAACAAATTCCTTTTGATAATTTTCTTTCAAGACTTCATATTCAGTATCTAGTTTACCAAAATTCATTTGATCTGATTTAGTTATAATAGTATCCAAATCATCGATGTATTTAATATCTTGGATACCAGTAAAACCAGGAAAATTATCTAAGTCTGTTAAAGGTTCCGGAGATCCTGTCATAGCTCCAGTTAATGGATTTTTGGTAAAAGCTAATGGAATAACTACAAATCTAGCATCTGCTGTGGTTGTTATTACTTCAAAATTTTCTACCCCAACTTCACCAACAAATGAATAAATTGAAGGAGATCCAGTATTTCCATATTGTATACCATTATATGATATAATACATCCGCTATTTACACAATAAGTCTGTCCAGGAAGTATTTTTGATATCCCACCTTGGAGATCTAAATAACGATAATATTCCTCAGTAGGAGTTATATTATACTCTGAATACCACCAATCAAAATCCATATCCTTGATCGGATAAAATGATAATACACCAGTTTCATTTTCTAATAATTCCTCAACGATAATCTTCCCTAAATAGCCGATTTTTGCTGTTTGAGTATAATCTATGTAAGTTATAACTGCGTACGTTTTATAGCCGTTTAAACTATCGTTATTCGTATTTTTATTCACCTCATCAACATAAGCAAAAAGATTATCTATAATAGAGACTCCCGCATTAGTTCTAATTAAGGATTTACCGGGGATTATTTTATTAGAATCTGCAATATTTATTCTTATCCTATTTTTGGAATAATCAGTTCCTCCAATAAAAGGTTGCTCGTATCTAAAATCCAAAGAATCTATAGAATTAACTGCAAATACACCTCCCCTGTCCATTCCAGTTAATGTGGATAAATTGGTAAAACAATCTATAGAAAAAGAGCTATTATAGTTATATCCTGTTCCATAAACACGTAATACTATTTCATTATCAGAAAGGAATCCTTCAAAACCTCTATAACTTATCGAATTAATAGCACCATAGATTGCACTCGCTATTTGTGCATTTGTTCCGTAAGGATGAAAATAGATAGCATCTCCTAAATTATAGAAACTACCTGGACCCCAATCCTCCATAATTGTGGACATATTAGAAGCTATTAGGATATCACATTTTTTTCCATTTAAAATTTTACTCCCAATAGGATGATAAATTACAATAGCTTCACTAGATAGGAATGGACCACCGATATTAATAATTGCATATGGGTTTCCTTTTACTCCTAATACAGTTCCATCAATTTGTTTCGTCTTTGTTGGATCAAATCCTGTAAAATTAGAAACATCTATTACTTTATTACTTAATACTAAATCATTTTGGTTTGTAGAATTAGTACCCCAAGTTGAAGATATATCAGTATTTGTTGAATAATTTAGTATTTTTTTATAACTATATAATTTATCATTCCTATCTTTTATATAATAGAATCTTGGAGTACTATTAACTATGTCTGAATTTGGTATTATTCCCCATTTAGTTACAGGATCAAAAAAAAGTCTTACCCCATTGACATTTTCCTGATAGAATGATTTTTCTAATGTTGGTGAAATATAATTAGGTGATTTGGGTTCAGGGGTATTCCCCACTAAATAATCATTAGTAAAAAATCTATTCCCGTCTAATAGGAAGGTCCCAGTAGGGACCTCATCCACAAATACCCCAAAATATCTATTAATAGAATATAAAGGAGCATCTGCATCAGTAAATAAAAATTCTAGGTTGATGTATTTATAGGAAATTATTCCATTTCTAATAAATCCATCAGTCATAAACTGTTCGAATTCAATCTGAGTAGTTGGATTAGTATAAAAATCGGATAAAAATTCTCCCTTCGTATCATAAACTCCACTACTATAATTAACACCGTTATAATATGTCATCAGGTTCTCTTCAAACCTAACATTTATTAATGATTCCTGATAATTTGCAGCTGCTTGTATCCTTCTTAAATATTTTCCAATTTCACTATTAGCAGATAAATCATAGCTAGCAACAATTGAAGTTTTAGGAAGTATTTGATTTTCAACATGTTGTATTGGATCCCCAATTAGATCATAATTATAATTAGGATCCAGAGATACTACATTTCCCTGGCCTTCATTAACGGTAAATGTAGTAGATGTTGCAGAAAATATACTTCCATCAGTATATGATATTAAATTAGATGTTATAGAATAATCGCTGGAAGCGCCTATAACTTTATAATTATTTCCAATAATTAAAGAAGTAACAGGATTAATATAAGAAAAATCTATAGGATCATTTATCCTATAAATAACAAAATTACTAGGGATTGTTCTTCCTAGCCAAAAAGGGGCTAAATAAGTAAATTCCTCTTTATAAATATTTGATGCTAATGGGGTTGCTCCTGCTGTATAAAATCCTTGGTACTGATATTCATAATCGGAAACAAATGTTTGTACTTGTGATGTATCCCCACCAAGTAGACCAAAAACAATAGAATTATCAGTTGATCCATTATCAAAGAATCTATAAAGATCTTGGGAAAAATCAGAAGAACCTGAAATTTTATAACCCTTATAGATTGATTTGGCCAATTGATCATTAGAATCGATTGAATTTAACCAAATATTTTCAGAGGAATCTACAGTTATTTTAACATTCCCTGATATTTTTGGATTTACTCTTATAACACCAAAGGATGAATTATATTTATTTTTAATTGCTGCCATTTATTTATATAAATTATACTGTTCCTAAAGATACTGCTGTTACTAATGATGTAGAGTATGCTGGAGTTGCTATAGCTGATTTAGTATAGCTTCCAGAAACTACTAAATCAAATGAGAACAGACTTTGATTTTTTACTTGTATATCTATTCCAAGTTTTTTAGAATATGTGATATTCCTAATTGAGCCCGTTGTCCTATACCCGCCAATATATTGTAATTTATCCGCTGCCCTAAACTGAAAAGTTATTGGTATTGTGATAGCATTTTGATCCCCATATTGTAAGATCTTTGTTGCTAATGTTGTAGACCCTTCTATTTGAATAGCAGAATGGTTTGCAGGTTGCATAAATAAATATGCTCCACAAGAATATTTACCAACCAAATATTCGTCATTAGATCCAAATCCTAATTTCATAGGATAAGAATTATCAGTTCCTGTAGCTCCATAAGAAGTATCGGAGGGGGGTGTAAATTGCATTTGCTGATATGGCTTAGTCTGAGAAGTAATATCCGTTGCAATTGTATCATTACTTCCTAATTCAAATCCAAAAGTATGCCTGAATTCTGGATATTCATAATTACCAGCACTTTCTACTGGCCTTGCTAGATCAAAGAAACCTCTAGCTGTTGTTATAGATTCATTAATTACTACTGGATGTTGATAATGTATACAAAATTCATTTAGATTACCATTGCCAACAGGGGCTCCTGATAAATATGTACCATTCCAAATATTTGAATTTGGTGATCCTGGAGATGCTCCGGTTGGGCTATATGGTAATAATACCCCATTATTGGACGGAACATTACCGATGATACTAGAGGTAACTCCAGTATCGGGAGACCAACTAATTGTTGGAATTATCGGAGCAAAATATTCATCCTCGTCTAATCCAACAGATTTATATCTACTATAAATAAATTGGGAGTTTGCATTTCCTGATTGAAAAGGAGGTGCTTGTATAAAGGCAGCACTACCGGTTAAACCAGGAACTATAGTACCATCTAGAATAGAAGATAATGAAATAGTAGTTAAATCATATTTTCTATTCGTAGAATAATCTACACTAGCATAAGAGCTAGTAGACGATAAAACAGCAGTACTTTGTCCACCTGCTATTAAGGAGGATAGCTCCAAAGGAGTAGCAGCTTCATTTCTTAATTGTAATTGATACGTAACAGAAGCTATCTTTCCCCAGTTAGATATATTTGTTAGATCCAATAATTCATTGTAATATCCTGCAAATATATTAACAGTAGATCCATTTTTAATTGTTGTAAGATTACTTCCTTGAAGAATGTAAACACCAAGTACACCAGAAGCCTGTTGTATCAAAGCTCTTAGATTTTCTATCTCCTGTTGCATTGCTAGCAATTGATTATAGACATCAATTGGATTACCAGAGGAATCAAAAAATCCAGATGATATAGTAGTAGCAACATGGGCATAATACTGTCCTCCTGTAGTAGTAAAAGCAGTAGATAAATGTTGATCTAAGCCTTTTGCAGTCAGATCACTTTGGATAGTAGCTACTGCTTGATCTCCAATATTTTGTTGTAGATATTGGGTATTATTAATAATTGTACTAAGATTATCAGGAAAAGAAATTATAACAGAGGGGCAGAAATCAGACTCTGCTGGATTTGCAGGCCAACCTGCTTCACTTATAGAAGCAACCCTTATTTCTACACTTTCCCCTGATTTAATTGGAATATCTAACTGATTGATGTTAGTAACATCAGCATTAGTAATATCCTCTACTACCCATTGATAAGTACCGGAAACTGGATCATAAGCTTTTTTACGGATATCTGATTTATATTCGGTCCAGTTAGAAAAAGTACCATTATATTGAGTACCATTTGCATCAACGAATGGTATTACATCTGCTGCAGGTGCATTTCCACTAGAGCTTAGATATCTATAACTAATTCTAAATTGTATTACCTGTTGAGGTCCTGTTTTTGGGTTAGTTACGGGATTTGGAAAAGCCCAAAATCCCCTAACGCTATAAATAGGGGCAGTTTGTATTTCTGGGTTCGTTGTTACCGTATTATTTATATCCTGTATTGTACTGGACAATAATTGGGTTTGCGTTGTTTTTTGTTGTGTTAATGTTGTAACCTTCTGTAACAATTTTTGCGTATCTGCATTAAAGGTTTTTGAAACCGAAGTAACAGATTGGTTTACTATTTGTTTTTGTACCGATGAAATAGATGTATTTATAGCCTGTATAGTATTTTGTATTTGTACTTTGGATTGTATTTGAGATTGAAATTTTGTACTAGCAGGACTTTGAGTTACTTGTTTATTTGTAACAACTACTTGAAAATTTGATGATGTTAAAACAGGAGCATCTGGAGTAGTAGCATAAACGGACTGAATTGTTTTTTCTTTACTGTTACCTAAAAAAACAGAGCTAAAATCAGAAACATAGGTTTGATAAAAATCATCCAAATTTTGAACACCTGATGTTGTATTGATTGTTAAATTATTAGACCAAAATCCTATACCAGGACTATAAGTACTTCCTGCTACATTAAAGTCATTATTAATATTTTTAATAAATATAGCTTGTCTTTCGTCATGCCCAATACCAACCTCTACACTTAGTGGTGATAGTATTTCCGAATCAATCGACAATGAATTATCTCCGATTGTTATTGGATCATATCCACTAATCCTATTAAGAGTAACAGTAGTATTTCCAAGATCAATACCAGTTATTTGATATCTAGTACCTCCTGATGTTATTAAGCCATCCCCTATTTTTAATTGCCTACTACTATTAGCACCTGTTGCAAGGCTATCAGTATAAGTAATATTATCTAATTTATAATTTCTAATAGTTTGTTGTGATGCAATCCCATTAGTTGTCGTTGTAACTGTTTGATCTATAACTCTTAATACTGCAAAAGATCCGTTATACCTAATTAATTGCAATGGAAGATCTACTACTGATTCATCAGTAAAATAACCAATATTTTGTCCATCTAACTGATTAAGAAAATCTTGTAAATCTATATCATTTTTTCCACTAAATGTACTATCAAAAAAAGCCTTTTGTGCATCTGTTGTAGGATTAGTGATAACACGTTTAACATAAACATTTCGAGTACCAGGTTCTACTTGTCCATCTAATGGAATTGAAACATATAATAGAGGGTTTAAAAAACTATCAAAAAACCAGTTACTTCTAGTCAAGAAAGAAGAAGGAACACCTAATGTAGTTGGTGCTGTTGGATCAATTAAAGGTTTTGCCTGATATATTTGTGAAACTGTACCATCAGCATTTCTAATAGTAGAAATTCCGTTTCCTAATCCTGCTAAAGTTTTTACATTAGTATCTAATGTTTTGATACGATTTAAGAGATAGCTCCAAGATGGAACGCTAATAACAGAACTTGTGTTATCACTATTCAACTGCTCTATGTTAACAGTATCATTTGTTGTAGTCGCTGCATTTGATAAGCTGTTTATAATCTCCATCGAATTTTGTTGGAGCTTCAAAAATTGAGCAATCAGAGAGCTTATTGAATTTGTTGTATTTGCCATTTTATCTAATTTGGTCTATTTCGAATATTAAGTTTTTGTCATCAACACATACTATATCAAATATGGGTTTATTATTTGCACTAATAAAGGATGCTTGTGTAAATCCTCCTACTAATATATTATATGACATAGAAGAAGGGCTACTCAAAGGATATAATCCAGTAGAATCTGTATAAATATAAACATTATAGGTTGATAGAACTACAGGATCATCAAAAATAAGTCTAAATGTTTGTCCTATTGTCCATTTGTTATTAGTATCATCAATCCTTATAACTATATCAGTTGTTGCGTTGATTGTTAATCCGCTATTCTTATGTTTGTAATAATTAGTATATGGGTTTAAAGATAATGTATTAGTTCCTACTGGATTTAATGAAAAATAATAATTTGCACTATTTACAGTATAATTTTGTACTGTATTATTTATTATCACCTTATTAGGTACACTTCTATCAACAAAAATTCCATTTCCTTGCTTTAAGAGGTCCAGGTTATAAGAAATTGCTATATTTGTATTACCTTGAAGAATGGAATTTGTCATATTAAAATTCCTCTCTATTAATCCCATTATATCTTGGGTATTGTTAAATAAGGCCTGATTAACCTGCAATGCATTCTCTACTATTGCTAATCTAGTATCATAACTTGTTCCATTATTTGTATTTAGTAATAAATCGTATAGATTATTATATTGTTGCTGAAGATTAATAATTGTTGTAGCCTGATCATTTAAGACACCCGCTGCTTGCTGAAGAACAGTTGCAGAATCCATAAATAGACTCATTGAGAAAGAGGAATAATCATTAATAGCTTGCTCTACTCCCGTATTATCTACACTAGTATCAAATTTTAAATTTAATTTTAATCCATAAGAGTTTCCGTTTAATTTAGTAACAGGATCTGGTTTATATTTTGAAAAGACTGGGATTTGTCCAGTTGATATTCCGGTCGGTACAATGTCATTCAAAAAAAGTACACCATATAAATTTGTTGCAGAATCTGCTAAATTATTTGGATCGTATACATCATAGTACAATAATACAGCATTAAAATCAAAATTAGATGCTGCTGCAGTAGAATTGTACTGTTCTATTACAGACAAAGCTGGATTGCTAACAATTGCTTGATATGAGATAGGATTAAAATCTATCATAACTCCATCTAAATTATTTCTAGTATAGCTTACGTTATAACCAGAAGTCCCCGCAGTGACCTCATATTTAAAGATATCTAAATTGGAGGAATCAAAAAAACTATTATCTGTATAATACGAATTCGCAATATTTCTTGGCTGATACCATTGGCTTGTTCCAGTAGCCCCTAATGCATTAGTAGTAATCACTCCAGGATCACCAAGAACGGATTCATCAAAAATGGATAACATGGGTAATCCATTTGGTCCTATAGTTCCGCCTGAAATGTCTCTTCCCTCTAAATATTCAGTATTAATAGGATCTACTGGCATATTGGTCCATGTTTTCCCGGGATAGTAGTTATTATCAGCAGTAGTTTGAAATAAAATTACTGGTGTATTACCATCTGATGTTGGTACATGTATGTAAACTTCAGTATAAGCGTTATTTTGGTTTTGCACAGAGTTTACAATATCACACTCACCAACATATTGAACTACCCTATTATACCTAGGTACAGAACTACCATTTCCAACTGTATTAGTATCCTCTTCTACCCATCTTTTCTGGGATTGGGGGAATCCATTTACAACACTAGTTGTTGTCTGGTCTAATGCAGAATTAACTTCATTAGAGTTAGCGGGTCTAAATCTTATACCTCCCAATTCTTTCAGCCATTTAAAAAATGCCCTCTCTGCTATACCTAATTTAAGAGTTGTATTATAATTAGGATCCGATAATATCGTAGCTTCTAGATTTAGACAATAGTTTTGGAACGAAATTTCCAAATTAGGGCTAAGATTATTGGGATTTACTAGATTGAATGTATTGGTAGCAACATCTAAAAAAGTAGTATCTATCGTATCAAATTGAATGGAATTCTCATTGTATATAGGCTTTTGAAACGGAGGTATGTTCAGCAAAACAAATTTAGAGAACTTGAATTTATTTACCGAATTATTAAAAGTAAAAGAAAGATCCTCCGACGCAGAAGAAAATGTATAAAAGGTTCCTCCTGTTACTTGTAAGGGTCTAATGAAAGGGGTTTTAGCCATTTTGTGTTATGTTATGTTATTAGAAGCTTGTTATCAAGCTAGAAGATAATACTGCCCATGAACCTTTTTGGGTTGAAGCAGTTTGACTAATTCTTGGCTCCCATAATAAATTTAAGGAAGTTCTATAAGGATGACCACTTGGTACTGTTATTCCTGCAGTATTATATTGACCATTTACTGTATTAAAGCCAGTATAATAATATCCCGTAGCAGATGGACCAGTAATACCAGTACCAATTTTTCCACCAGTTGGACTAGTATTAATAATTGTTATTTTATATCCATTTGGTAATACAGAAGCCGTACCCCCACTTGCTCCTGCTACCTGGAAGAAAAATCCAGTAGCATTTGCAGAATCAGCACCAGCAGCACTTACATAAGCACAATTAGCATAAATTACGCTTTCTTGTCCAGTTAATACATAAGGAGTGCTAAAAGTACCAGTAATTCCGCCACCTCCTGCAGTAATGGCTAAAAATGGAAGACCTGAGCCAGATGCAGATTTTGTATTTTTTTCAGTAAATATACCAGTAGCACCATTTTGCATTTCATCCATGGAAATTAAAGTACCACCAAAAATACCAGTAGCACCAAAACTAGCAGGTCCAGTAGCGCTAATTACATTGAATGTTCCTGTTCCAGAAACAGCTAAATTTAGTGTACTCAGGGTCCCAGACAAACTACCATTTCCAGCACTAGCACCCGTTCCATAAAAATTAATAGTTGGGGATCCTGCAGCAGGTAAAGTAAGGCTATTAAAAAATCCACCCTGTGCTTTTAATTGACCACTAATTGCTGTAGATATATCCAAGGATCCGGTAACAGTGTTCAGATTAAAAGTATTCTCAATATCGTTAATTTCATTCTCTATTAGAAGAAAATTAGCATTTAGAGTAAGCCTATCTCCTGCAATTGAATTACTACCAAGGAGTTCTGTGATTGTTATCATTATTACTTTTTTTATTAGAATATATATACTAGATGCTAAGGATTACTAAATTTCATAGCCCTTCAATATCAATGTTATTACTATTACTACAAACCTTCATTATAGTTTCACTAATAAAATAAAATTCCAAAAATGGAAAAAAAAGAGCCCGGATACACCGACAAGAAGAGTAATCAAGAGAAGAAGAAACCAAAAGGTGAGATTAAATTCCAAATCTCCCTAAATGAAGAGCAAAAATTAGCAAAACAAATTATTTTAGAAAACACGGTAACCGTCATAAAAGGGATGGCGGGTTCTGGTAAAACTTTAGTTGCTGCTCAAGTTGGTTTAGATCTTTTATTTAAAAGGGAAGTAGAAAGAATTGTTATTGCCAGACCCATGGTAGCAAGAACTGACATGGGAGCTCTTCCTGGATCAGCAGAGGATAAATTACATCCTTGGTTAATACCAATTTACGCTAATCTTTATATCCTTTATAATAAAATGAGCATTGATAAGTTAGTAGAAGAGGGAGTGATCGAAATATTACCATTCCAATTTATGAGGGGAAGAACCTTAACTGATTCTTTTGTAATAATCGACGAAGCCCAAAATATTACTAATGAAGAAATGGAAATGGTTATAGGTAGATTAGGCAAGGAATCCAAAATGGTTTTTTGCGGTGATAATTCTCAGATAGATCTTAAAAATAAGAAAGATAGTGGCTTAGATTTTTTAAAAACAATAGAAGGACGTGTTACTGGATTAAAAAATGTAGTTTTACTACAAAATCACAGGCATCCTATAGTTAAAGAGATACTGGATGTCTATAAAGAGTATAGGGATTAAAACACTAAATTAGAAAAGCCCGGCAGAAATAATGATAGCGAAATTAGATCGTCATTATTTCTGCCGGGCTTTTTTAATATGGATAAATAGCTTGATCTCTAAAATCATTGCTGTTTATAATATGTGGGACAGTTTCTCCGTTAAATATAGCACTATGATCAACAACCCTAATATAAGCATTTTTCGTAGTTGTGTATATATTTCCATTAGTATCCTCTATAGTAATTACAAGATCAAAATATCCAGGGACAGTAAAGGTCCAAATAAAATAAGGCACGTCCTTTACATCAACTATTACATTTCCTGTAGATTGCTCAATTAATTGCCATTCATGATTTTTCTTGCCCGGTATATTAGAGTCCAATGGATTTATAAATACTGGCGTTCCTATAGGTATTTCAAATTCCCCTTTATAAATTCTCTTATCAGAATATCCCCAACTTTGTGTACCTAGCCAAGAAACTGGGCCGGCAAAAGATTTTCCTGGAATATAACTTTGATGTGGAATTTTTCCGACGAATAGATTATTGTTTCCTGTTGGATTAGGAGATATTAATAAATCCCCTGTTATAATTGATCCCGAAAGATATCCGGTTAAATAGATATTTTCTTCGGTATCTAATGATATTGATAATCCTTCGTCTGCTGATATACTCCCAATAGTAGTTATATCTATTATAGTACCATCTATTTCTAATTTTATCAAAAGAACATCACTTGCTCCTACTGAGTTTTCATGGAATGGTTGGTAATTATTGTCAGGAGAGAAAGACCCAGTATAAGAACCTAACATATAGATCCTACCTTCACTATCGATATCTATATCATGTAAACAATCACCTAAACTACTTCCTACATTTTTAGCGAATATAAAATTTCCTGTTGTTAAAAATTTAAATATTCCATATTCTAAAGAGTCTGGACAACTTATGCTAGTTTTATTAAGGGTCAAAGTCCCATTAAAGGAAACACCAAGAACTAATTCTCCATTAGTAGATAATTTTATTATTGGAGAAAGGGAGGTCCTAATAAAATCAGTGTTGCTAATTATGTTTGTCCAATTTGATGTAAATGTTAAAGAATTATATGAAGATAGTAAAATATTCTGCCCATTAATATCCTTATTATAATAAGCAATATAAAGGTCATTATAATTACCCAATGCTAAACTCGGGCTATATTCCGGTTTTCCAGACTCAATCTTTCTTAAATATATAACATTACCATTACTATCTACATTAGCTATATAGATCTCATTTAGTGATGGACCATAGCTAGAAGTAATAGACCAAACTCCACTCGTAAGTGTGCCATTGAATTCTCCTGCTATATAAAGATTATTAGCATCATCAACAACAATATCGATATTTTCATTATATGTTGTACTTGCAGATGGAGTAAATAATTCAGTAAATCCTATGAAAGTACCATTCCAATCCCATCTTATTAAAAAATTTGATGGCTGTTCGCTTGATAAATTATTCCCGTTTTTTTGTTTATATCCAACAACATATACATTTCCTAATCTATCTAATTTTATAGAGCTTGGTATAAAATCCTCACCGTATGGGGGATTCGGTTCCCCATACATTCTAACCCATTGTATAATACCTACACTATTATATTTTGCAACAAATACTGAAATACAATTAGGAGAATTTATTGTTGTTGTTGACCCACTATTAATATTGTTTGGAGACCCAAAATAAATTGTTCCCTGAAAATATCCGGTTACATAAATATATCCGTCATCTCCTACTACAATTTTTATTCCTCTATCCTGATAATTATCACCAATACTTATTAACCATTCGAAATCCGAAAACTGATCCCTAGCTTTTTTATCAGCAGACCTTTCTATCGGAGAATTTCTCCAATATTCTTCCTTAATAGCAGATCCATTTAATATATCTCTTAATGGGGCATCTAAAAATAAATGATCAGGGTTTAGCTCCGGATGATTTTTTGTTATTTGGCTAAAATCAAAACCAGCCCAATCTGGTACCTTCCAGGAATATCCATCAACGAATGGAAAATTAGGCCTAAAATTATCGGCTAGTATATAATTTCCATTAACAGGGCCTACTAAGAAATTGAAATTTATTAATCCATATGCAATTCCGCTAGGAGAAGATAATTCTATAGAGGGTAAGGATCTACTACTATTATAGTATATAAAATCCCAGCCATCATTACCAGGAAAATTACTAGTAGCTTGTATATGTGGTATTACATAATCAATTTGTTTTAATGCTTGAGTAGAGCTGAGATAAAATATATTTCCTGGATATTGTGTATAAGCCCCATCTATTGTTTTTACTTTATTTACTAAAATCCAAGTATTCTCTCTATGCAAGGAAGCTGGAGATCCTGGATTTAGATAAGGGGCAAAGGTAACGCTATTTCCGGGCTCGTTGGTATATCTAATGAAATCATCCCCATTAAAATATCCTAAAAAATAATTAGTTCCATTACTAATAGTAAAGAATATATTTCCGTGGCCTACTGTTATGATATTACTATATACTTCCCCACTTAATAATCCTGCACTATTTCCTGGATTCCATACTGCCCATATATCACCATCATAATAAGTTATACCTGAATCAGTCCCAATCCATTTATTATTGATTTCATCTATGCAAATAGAATATACATTATTAGATAATAAACCAGAATTATTAGTTTGGTAATTAAAAAATTTAATCCTATCATACAGGGATATTCCGTTTCCAGTAGCAATCCAAAGGATTTTATTACCATCTTTATAGTCAAATATCATTTGTCTAATATCAGTAGACAGTAGTCCATCACTAGTATTATGTATTTCAAACTCCTGACTATCACCATCATAGTATAATAACCAATTTGTTGCATGATCGAAAGTAATAGAAATAGCAAAATCCCTGTTTCTATCATCTATAGCTAATGCAGTAATATTAGCGGTAGTAAAATGGTAAGGAATTATGATATTATTAGAATTTGTTGTTATTGATCCCGTTTCAGAAACGAATGCTGTTATATTATTTATATTATTAGTATCAATAATTTGTAATGGAACTGCACCCTGTCCATAATACCATAAATTACCTTTCCTATCTATTTGTAAGTATGTCCCTGGATAGCTTAATGTAATTAAATCTATATTAGTTGGAGATTTGAAGACATGAATATTATTACCGTCTGCCATATAAATTTCCCCGTAAAGACCTCTACAAATTGAGGTTGGGTTAAATCCTAGGGATCCATAAGTAGTAGTAATTTCATCCATTGGTCCTAAACCAGTTGAGAATGGAATCATAGCATAGAATTCTGTTACTACTAAGTGAGCCCCAGGGGAGCTAATTTTGATATATCTTGCAGTTACATTAACTATAAATTCTTCTATACCTTGAGTAAAGGTACCAGTATTAAATAACAAGATCCAATTTATCCCGTCTAACGAGTAGCTTACAGATTTATTTTGTGTAAATGTAGGGCCCCAGCTCCCCGTCATAGAAGAAGAGAAATCACAGCCAATTACAACACTTGTAATTGGCATTGGCTGATTAAGATCTAATTGAATCCATTCATTTGAGCTATTTGAAGTAACTGTTTGATTTAATTCCCTATAGCTTCCATTAGTCATACTTGTATAATCCGCAGCTACATAACCACTATAAACCGAACTTTGTGTATATGTTATATGGGGAGCTATAATATCCTCTATTAAATTATTCCCAAGACTATCGTAGGAACCATAAACCCTGGAATATCCCCTTACTTGATAGTTAAATTTAGAAATTCCAGGATCTTGGGATTGATTTAATTGGTTAGCAACATCATAAAGAAACATAGGATATCCCGGAGAAGTACTTGTCCCTATTAAAACACCTGGATTATTTTTACCAACCTTAATTGTATCCCCATATCTTATATTATATAAATCAAATCCTCCATTCCAATCCCCATGAAAATCATACATCGACCATGTTTGTGAATATAATTGATCCCAGGAAATGTCAGTGAAGGAGTCCCAATTTATTTCTTTACTACCCCAATTTTTCATTTCTGAAATAGGTAGTGGGTCACCTGGACTATAATAAATATAATTCTCCGTCTGATTAGCTCCACCTGCTAATGCTGGTGTAATTGAATTAGTCAAAACAGTATCTCCGATATTTAAAACTAATGAGCCGGTAGTAGTTATATTGATCACTTGTCCATTATATGCAGAGCCAGTATTATCAGGGGATTCCATTATAATATTATACAAAAATACATTACTTGATATACCAGCTACTGTAGTTGGTGTATAATTCATAATAGTGAATTGTGGGTCTAGTGTTCCCCCATTCATCAAGGAATATAAAGTTCCAGCAGTACTTCCAATAGATCCATCATAATCAACATTTATATAACTTCTCTCGGAGATAGAAATATTCAGTGATCCCCCACCAGTAACATAATTTCCTACTGTTGTTATAGTATTATAAATTATTAGAGGTATTATAAATGTAGTAGCAGTAACACTCAATACCGAATATTCTCCTGTTATAGAATTTGTGCTATTGTCTTTAATAAACACAGAATCACCAGGACTAATTCCATGGGCATCTGCGGTAGTTACTGTTGCTGGCCCAAAACCTACACCATATAAACTGGAGATGGAAATTATTTGATGCGAGACGACTCCCAAATTAAAATTAAGATTAGCTTTAATTTCAGGTATAGGTGTTAAAACATTACATTCTTGACCATCATAATAGTGATTTCCATATTCTGAATATGTTAAATTAATCTGAGATGTCTGAGGTTGAGGATTTTGTTGTTCAATTGGAAATTGCCATTGACAATCGTAGTCATCCCAAGTTTCTATCATTTGATCCCAGGTGTATATTTCAGCTTGCCTGAACCTTGCTATCGAAGTTAATTCAATGTTTCTTGGTTCTACTGTTATATAATCTATGAAATATCCAGTAGAGGTATCATTAAAACTATTCCAAATTTTACATTTGACTGTATAATTACCAATATAGGGGAGAATTTGAGGGATCCTCCAATAATCTTTTAGATTTCCCCTAAATTGGTAATTGTACGGATTATCACCAACCTTACTAATTGTCCATTCTATTTCATAATAGCCAACAAATCTTAAGTTATCCCATGAATAAAGTCCATCAGATCCTTGAGTATAGTTATAATACGTCATTGCAATCCTTTGACTAAAAATATTAGTTATAGATACATTCCATTCCGTAAATTCTCCTGATCCAACATAATAAAGAAAAAGTAGATTTGTTATCCCAGTCACATTATTATAAGACTGTACTTCTCCAACAAAATAATCATTGGAATCAGCCATAAATTGTAATTGTACTTTCCCTCCTAGAGGATTTAATAATCCTGTTAGTCCTACTGGTAAGGTGACAGTTAATGGAGTCAAAAAATCCGAATCAACCTGTATAGGAAAAGAAAGATTAGATGTAATTAATGGTATCCCTGTATATGCAGGTAAATCAGCAGAAGAAGATAACGTAGTATCATAAGTGGATATATTAGTATCTAAATTATCCCAAGTAGTACTAACATCATCCATGGTTATATTAAAACAAGAGACCTCTAAAACAGTAGGAAATCCACCGGGTAAATAATATGGTGTATTATCTTGATATCTAATATATCCTGGGCCATTATAATCCCCATCGCCAAGATCAAATTTACCATTATTATTTATTAGATCTGTATGATAAGCAATAATGGCATCAGCAATCGAAGAAGCTTCCTCTGGAGTATAAGATTGGCTGTAAGGGTTTAAGTCAACAGTATTTCCAAAATCACTAGAATCTGTGTTACCCTCATATCCGGGAACAAATGGTAATTGAGGCAAAGAGGAATTTGATCTTGTTTGGAAAGCTCGTAGATCCTCAACATATCCACTTTGTGGAGAAGCACTGATTGTTATATCTAAGCCTAAACTTATTTCATCTATCTTCAACGTATCAATCCATCCTCTAGGCTTATTAATGGAAAAATAAAATCCTTCTCCTGTAATATCAATTATTTTTGCTGTTACTGGTAAATAAGTAGTTAATAGTTTTTGTTTTAATGCGAATAATTTAATCAAGACCTCTTGTGGAGAAAACAGAAAGGAATTCTGTGTAACCGGATATCCCCACTCATCTTCCTGATTTGGTATAATTTCATTAATGTCATAAAATAATCCAAATAAAGGAGTTTTTTTATAAGAGGTAGATGGAAATATTTGTTCCAATGATGATTGAATACTAAAAGTTCCGTCATCATTTGGTCCATAAACTATAACCTGCTTATATTTTCCACTATTTTCGTCATCTAATAAATTGTTTATTAGCGTAGATTGATTATAAGGGGTAGCTTGTAAATTATCCAGAAATTTGGAATTCTGTTGGAATGCAGTTAAATTACTCGAGGAGGATTTTGTTATATTTAACCAATACTCCTTTATAGTTAAATCCTGGTATCCAAAGAAAGTTATTATATTTACTAATCCTTTATAAGAACCTAAGTATGGAAATATTTCAGATGCCTGCAAAAGTAATTCCTTTCTTTTTCTATTTAGTATAATGTAATCAGGATATGGCTCTTCTGGATCACTATCCCTCAATATCCCTGCATCCTCCTTATTAAACTGCTGTCCTATATTTCCTAATAAAACATTCAATCTTTCATCTTCTTCAATTACTTCCCCTACTAATTCTACCCTTAGTATTGTTACTGGCAATGCTTGTGTTATATCCTCTATTATTAAGGATCTACCAATCAATGCTCCCTGGTCAGAATTAAGTGCAATATTAATACCTATGCTACTAGAGTTAATGGCCGAACTTTTTCTTACTCCATCTAATACTATATCACCAACAGCCCAAGAAGTCGGAAAATTTATTTCCGAGAGATTCAATATAACAGGGGCATCTAATGTTGGATCATTAATAAGATTATATTGATACAATCTACTAGAAACATCATTTGCATCTTCTATTTGATAGACGTAGCAATTTTGATTTGCCGCAGTTACCAAAAAAGATTTATTAACATTAATAGTAGTACCAACAATAGATATTATTTTAGTCTCTGCTGGAATTCCTTCCCCTGTAATATTATATCCCGGGGTAAGTAAAGATAAATCGCTAAAACTTGTCAAATAAGTATTTCCTGCTGTAAAGGACGCAATTATAGAAGGGACTTCATCAAAATCTACTATATTATAATTAGTTTCAAATCTTGTTCTCCAAGCAGCAAAAGAAATTGGACCTGTCCCGCTAGATGTGGCATTACCTGATAAAGTTGCTATGTTATCATTTATACCTAATATAGTTCCAGTAAAATAAGCTGAAAATATATAAGATCCTATTAGGTCACTACTTAAATCACCGGAAAGCGTAACAGTATTAGTAGAAATAACAAAAGTCCCAATTATTCCCATTGGATTTCCATAAACACCCGGGGTATCCGAATGAGGCAATCCATAAGTATAATTAGAATTTATATCTCTTAACTTTTCAACAGCAAAAATATGCTCAACCTCAAATAGGTCTACAGATACCTGTGGTAATAGTATTCTTCCTTCCCAGAATGTTCCATTCCAAGAAAAATTATGCTGATTTCCACTTTTGTTAAAGAATAATATATTTTGATAAGTACTCATTATCTTACATGTTTGTTATTTTTAGAAACCATAAAATTCTTATAATTCCTAATCATCTTTGCTGATTCTATTAATCTATAAACCACTTTTTCTAATGATACTAAAATAGCTGATCTATTAGCATCCCCGTTATAAGTAATATTAGATAAAGAATTAGCAAATATATTACCTTCATAATTATAACCTGCATTAGGTATATTATCTTTTTGGGTAGCCATAAATTCATAATAGCTTTTCCTACCAGTAACGAATATGTATTTCTTTTTTTTCATTTAAGAGGATTTTATAGATGCCTTATTAATAGCGTTTATTTGCGTGTTATAAGTCACGGGCGTTACGCTAGATATTTCAATGTTAACTGAAGAAAGCTTCGTTAAATCAGCTCCTACGTCATAATACACGCCGTTACTGTCACTCCAGCCTCCCGAGATTATTATAATTTCATTTTGATCTATAACTATATCACCAAAAGAATTTAATCCCTGTAAAACGCTCCTCCTTGGATCAGTTTCTGGTAAATTAGCTACGGAAAGTTGATAATTTTCATTCTTCTGCGAAACAAAGAAAATCATTACCGAATCAACACCAGGAATAGATTCTACTAATGCAATCAAATCAGACCTTGGTATTATATCCCTTCTTCTAATAGAAAGGAAATATTGGCTATAAGTGTCTATGATAGTGTTCATTATTGTATCTGGATCATATCCTTCAAAAATAGTAATAATAGTATTTATTACATATAATGAGGTAATAGGATCTACTATCTGTACTTCGGTACCTACAATCTTTTGACCACTCATTTCTATTACATTTAATATCGAGCTTTTTTGATAATCAGTGAGTGTAAAATCACTCACCTGAAGATTAAAGTAATTCTCGTTAGTAGTTAGTAATTGAGTAACATCTGGTACGAGTAAAACATAAATAATACTTTGATCGTCAATATAAACACTATTAACATTATTATATGCTTCTATAATAGAGAATGTCCCATATTTTTCAAAAAAAATAATATAGCTATCTGGATTTGCTAAAACATAGGATCTTGATGTTTTAGGAGCTAGTATTCTTGTTAAAGCAACATTTTCCTGATTTGATCCTAATTGCGGTGGGATAACACAAGAAACATTTAGATAATCTTTTAATGTAATAGAATTACCAAATATATCTATTCCCGTGTCATTAAACTCGAAATTAATCTTTGTCGGATCTGCGTTAATATTACCAGCTAATCCCAGAGTTTCTAAATATTGCACGGTAATTGTAGCCCCGTTTATTGGCATAGTTCCATTATTTCCATTTCCAAAAATAATATCTATTCCTTGGTTAATAGAGGTCCTCACTAGGACCCCATTATAATTATATGGTATATCATATAACGAATCATAAGTTTGATAAAGAACATCATTAACATAAACATAAACTTCTGAATTTTCAATGGATCCTGTATATCTTTCTGCTACATTATATGTTTGTAAAGGCAAGCCAGTACCAGTAAATCCTGCTGTCTTTACAATGCCCTGTATTATCTGGGCATTATAGCTAGAACTGCCGCTTAAATTAAATCTTATAGTATCCTGTGTTAACATTAGTACATATTGAGATCCACTATCTGTAAATTGTATAACTGCCTTATTTGGAATTAATATTGCATTTCCCCCAACATCAGTAGTATCTGCATTATTCCAGGTTATTTGCACTTCTCCCATTGCAGAACCAGCTCTTGTTGCAAAATGTCCTACACTAGCTGCTATTCCATAAATGGAGGATTCCCTTGTAGCAGTATTAATATTTAATTCAGTAATAGAGTCCTCTATAAAAAAAAGAATAAATTGAACCAAATTTTGTAACACAAAGATAATTTGTCCCCAAACAGAAGCAACAGTAAACATTTGGCTACTTTGAGAATATCGATCCTGTACTATTTGCATTGTCTGAGCAAGCAGAGATTCTATTTTAGCCTGACTTTTATTAAATAAATCCATTTTTATAACACTTTTATTCCCAAAACAGGGTTATTTCCTATAGCAAATTCTATTACACATGTATCCCTAGCAACACCTTGGTAAAATCCTATTTTAAAGTTCACATCTAATAAATCTCGGGATGGAGGACAATATGTATATAATTGTAGAGCAATTGCTTGTTGTAATTCGGCCTGGGACACATCAAAATCAAATAACAAAGATTCTAGATTAACCCCAAAATTTGGATCCCCTAATACTTCTCCTGGACTAGTAAGCATTATCTGCTTTATCATACCAATCGTAATTTCTAATATATCACTGGTTTCCATTTTCCCTGTAATGTAATAGGGGTCATCAGGAGTTCTAGGATATATTTCTGCAAATCTAGACATATACATTATATATTCAATCCTTTTAGAACCCTTAGTTTTGTGTTGCTATTGAGGTATATAGAATATGGAAAAATATGGTTATAAAAATATTGCTCATAGGAATGAGTTTGAAAAGAACACAGAAAAATTAGGAAAACATCAATTTTCTTATAATTCAGGTAAATATATAACTCACTATGATTTTGTTAATTGGGGCGACCAACAAAAAAGTGGTATTCCTGGACAATCTAACTATACTATTAAAACATTAGATGCTTTATTAAATGCTAGTGCAATAGTTTCCGGCACAGATATTAAGAAAAAATAAATATCTTCATAGTCGAATTCTTTTGACAAAACTATGCTAAAAATATTACAAGTGTAATAAGGCAGGCAATGATTCATTAGTAGAGCAAAACAAATCAATAATCTTTACTTTTTATGAAGGTGTTATATGCAATGTAAGTTCCCCACATAGTTAAGATTCTTTATTTAGTTCCACTGTACTATATAGTAAGGAGTATTTTCATCATTAATCATTTTCATTACCTCGTCTAATTCTGCTTGGCCAACAGTTGTAATAGCCGCAGTGTTAATAGTAATTCCACCAGGTAATGTATAGCCAAAAGTTCCTAACAATCTACCGATGTTTATTTTTGCTTTTGCAAGTACATACCTCACGAATAATTCATCAGAATAAAGATTTTCATCAGGAATAGCAATACCCGCTTTAATAACGACATCACAATTATCCCCCGTTAAACCATTAATATTTGCAGACCCGGGGTCTCTACCTAATATTGTAAGTAATTTGGTATTTTTATTATATCCATAGGCATATGTTTCTAATAAATATGCTTTCGCTAAATCAAAAAATGAGTATAAAACAGTTCTGTAAACCAAATTATCACCAACAAATGGGCTTAACATTAATTCAGATCCTAATAATTTAGAATCTCCAAAGTCCTTATCAGGAGTACCAGTCAACCCAGATCCATCTACTTGTCTTACTTCATAAACACCAATAACACAATCTGGTAATTGTACAGAACGAGTTGCAAGGAATTGAGGATGTCCAAATAATTCATTTTTTAAAACTAAAAATCTATCTTCTACTGCGTATTGATAATTATCCAAAAACCAAGCCCTTGCCCTTTTGATTATACGCTTGATCTCCTGGTCATTTAAGGAGTAAGGAAGCGCGCAACTGTGGCTGATATCGTCCTTAACTTCCTGAATCAAATTATCGAGTGTTGTTATCATATTATAGTATTTTTATTTTTCATTGATATGGAAATTTTTTCTTTAGTGGATTCACTTAATTTTTTACCTTTCCCATTTCCTTTTTGTGCTAATGACATATTTTTACGTGCTTCTAAAGTTCTCTTTTTACCTAGATGTGATAAACCGATTTTATTTTTATGCTCTGCTGTTAATTTTAAACCGGTCCTATCTAAACATTTTTGCTTGCAAATCTCTTTATTTAAACTAGATATAGTATTTCCTTTATTACCTACGGAGATCTTGGTTTTATGCTCATCTGATAATCTTCTACCTAAATTTTTACCTTTTGATGCAATAGACATCCTTAATTTACTTTCTTCTGAATGCCGATGTGATCCATATGGATTAGTAGGCCTAATATTATATCCATATGGATCTTTATGCGCATATAATAGATTAGCCCAATAATGTTCTTCACTATTTAGATATAATTCTTCACATTCTATTAATAATTCATGAATGAAATTATCCTCTCCATACTTATTCCATGAATTTTGCAATTTTATGTTTCTATGCTTACCTTTTCTTAAACTTATTAGATGTGTTTTCCATCTATAATGGATATCAATAGCTTGGCCTAAATAAATTTTACCGTTTATTTTATTAGTTATTGTATAAATTCCACAAATCTTTTCCATATATTTAAAAATCTAATAATTTTATATTTCCTTCTCTATCTATGCCAAAATTACCATTATGAAGATCCAAATTATTTTGTAATGGATAATCCCCTAATTTTAATCTAATAAGATCCAAGAAATTTGTCCATCTTTGACAAATTTCTTCAGGTATAGATCTTAATATTTTTTGTAAAACAGGAATATCATATATTTCAGAAATTATCCATCTTGGTAAAAGCATGGGGGAAGGCAATAACTTTGCACCCACAGCAGCATATTTATCCTCAGCTAACTTTAAGTGAATCAACTTAGAAATTATTTCTATATCTTTTTTTGCAGCTTCCGTATCCAATTTTTCTATTGCTGCCCTTTTTTTACTTAATCTTTTTACAGCAGGGAAAATTTCTGGAAATTCCTTCATGGTGTTAATATGGTGATCAAAATCTAAAATTGAATATTCGCTTTCGCCCCTTTCTACGGGTTTAGGCATTTTTAGTATCCAATCATTATCTATATCATAGACGTTGTGATATGCTCCAACATCACCTAATTTATCCATATAATCTTCAAATAGTGAAAGGTGCTTCATTTATCTAAATGTATTATTTGTGTTTGAATTTCTATTTGGATATAATTTATTAGCATTAAATTCTGCATCCTTGTCATTTAAGTTTATAAATTCATCATCAGATTTGGCATCAGAGTAATTTCTGTCCATGAATTCATTTCTACCAGCCATTTTATCTTTTTTACCTTTAGCATCAAGGAGCTCTGGAATAATTTCTGTTGTATCGGATATTTCTGCTCCTTTTCCAATATATCCAGATCTAATAATTCCCCCGATAATTTTGCAATTAACATCTTTATCTCGTGCATCTATATAACAATGGCTGAATTCACTTCCTTGATTTAGATCACAATTAGTAACTTTTGAGTTCATTACATCATTATTGGCAACAAAGGAAGAATCCTCTATTTGACAGCCATCTAATTTACATCCAAATAAACGACAATGAGAGATATTACCACTAATTGTGCAATCAATGAGATCTAGCTCTCGTAGAAGATTAGCTTTATTAGTTTTTCCATCTTTTAATTGGTATTTAGATATTTGGGTGTCATAGTTTAAATAACCGGAAGAAATACCATTATCCACAATAATATGATATAGAATATCCCTTAATGAATTGAAATAACTTTTGATTATTTGGGGATCATTTCTTAAATCTATAAAAACCTTCAAATCCGGATAATTTCTAATAAATGCTTCCGAATCCAAAAATGTTTCCGATGATTTGTATATTTCGTCAATAATTTCTTTTAGCTCATCAATCTCATCTTGGGAAAAGGAATCATTATTTTTTAGAACTTCAAAAGTAGTTCCAATAATATAATCCATGATTTCCTTAATTTCTACATATTTCTTTTGGTAATCCTCTCCCCCCATGTATCTTACTTCCATATACCCTTCTTCTAATTTAAGAAGATTGACCCCCATATTTTTTTCTGTATGTACAGCATACGAATTTCTGTCCAGCATAATATCTTTTCCTCCTTTTACGAATTTATTTACTGGAGTAATTCTCTTAATGCTCTTTGCATATAAACAGCCCTTTCTTCTTGGAAACCTCTTCCAAATAAAATCTTCATCTATACTTAATACAAACTTGAGGGGGTTTAAATTTTTAAACTCGATCATAGGGGGATACTTATCCCTATCGAAGTCTAGACCAAATTGGAATGCACATTTTTCATCTGTATAACCATATTGATCGATCCATTTCAAAATTCTAATTAAAAGAGGGATAGCTTCAAAATAATTCATTGGTCCTGTAACTAATTCCACCATTTTAACCCCGCCTGAAAAATCGCTTTCTAATTTAAAAACATTAGAATTTGGCTTGAATTTGGAATGATAGCGATCAAAAACCTTAATTGTTTTACCAATATACTTTCCTAATTTTTCAGCGATTTCCCCTTTCGTAAATTTAGAGTAGAATTCGAATTCGAATCCCACTCTTGCCGAATAGAAAAAACTTTTATCTAAAATAACCATAGTTTATAAGAGGGCCATATACTATATAGCATTTCATATATATCTTTATTTGTACACAGCAAAAGAGACCTAAAAATAGGCCTCTCTTTATATACAAACCTTTAATCTCATATAAGTTCATCATGAGGAAAGGCATCTGCTTCCCTGCGGATTGCATCAAAGGTAAAAAACTTAGTAATCTTAACTTCCTTAGTATTAGGATTTATATGTCCTGCAGATCTTGGTCTAAAAACATAATGTGGAAGACTTTTCAGTAGAATATCGCCAGATTGGGTATCAAGGATTTTAATAGTCCCCATTATTTTATTATCTTGGATTCGAACATCCTCTATAATATGACTAACATTATTAAGTGTTATATCCATTGTTTCTGGAAATCCAAGTTCCCCAAAAACAATATTCTTCTTTGTTTTAAAAGTCTCGACGATCTTATGTGCAGCTTCATCAGTATAAATTCTTCCATTTGTATTTAAAACATTTAGAGGAAGTAACACAACATTTTTTAGTATTTTATTTTCCATTCTAATTATGATATTTTTCGCGAAGATGCAGTTTAGAGGATTGAAGTTCTACATCCATAATATTACATTCTATAGTTTCCCCAATCATGTAATCTTTTACTAACTTTTCTAATTCTTCCTTTTCTATTAATCCAGTAAGTCCATTATCTAATTTAACAAAAACTCCAAAATTCTTAATCTTTGTTACTGTTCCAATATAAATTGGTTCTTCGAAATGTACACTTATACTTTCACTATTATCCCTCATTATACATACATTCTTCATTCTTTGAAGTTCTATGCTTTTTACATCGGGTTCTTTAACGGTAAGGACAATTCTTTGTGGATTTTTTAAATCTATAACATAAAATTCTGCTCTATCTCCTGACCTATAAGGTATATTGGTAGAAAAATCTACATACTCTTCAGCTGGTATAAGACCCGTATAATATTCATCCCATTCAACAAATACTCCAGCAGAGGAAGTTCCCGTAACAGTACCAGTATATTTTTGTGTTAATGAAAGTTCTCCTACCTTTGTATGAATGATATTTTTTAGGTACTTTTTGAAGGATACGACAAAAATATCTCTTTTTTCATCATACGTTTCAACCATAACCATTATTGATTTACCAACAAAAGAATTGAAATCAATAATCCTATTAGCAGCTGCTAAAGATCCAGGAAGAAAACATTTAATGCCAGATAAATTTACCATAAATCCACCAGGACAAAGATCCTCTACCTTAACAAGGAATGCACTGCGTTCATCTTTAATTGCTCTTAATAGCTCGCTCTTTAATGAATTCTCATATCCTTGAGATACAGAACCATTATAATTTCCGGACCTATCAGTAAAAACTACAACATCTAATACTGAGCCTATTTCCATAGTAATAGGAGGAAATCCTAATCTTGCTATTGCTTTTTCTTCTTTAGCAACATCAATAATAACGGATTGCCCTATTCTTGTTTCAGCAATAGCAGTATTATTCTTAATACTCCTAATTACAACCCTTAGAACCTCCTTATCTTTAAGCTCTTTGCTTCTTAGGGGGTTCTCAGAATCAAAATTTTTCTCATAATAATCCTCGTATAGATTATTTAATGTGTCAAATTCGTCTGGTTTGTACTGAGTAGAAGTATAAGCTCTACTACTTTTTCCTCTAGGACCCTTGTCATAGAAATTTTCTTCAAAATAGTCCGTGTATTTTTCATTTAACAATTCACGTACTTCTGGTTCGTAACCAGTAACTTCTTTTGTGTTCATGCTTTTTATTTTAGCCTATGTTTGTTATAGTGCATAAGCGGTGAGAAATTTCAAATAATTTATAAATATCTAAATACCCAATACTTTACCCAGTGGAGATAAGGGACCACTTAATACAGCTTTACCAGTTGAGATGATAGTTGTAGCTCCTGACATCGCTTTTAATACGGGTAATAAAGCTTCTGGCGGATCAATACCTAGTCCCTGTAAACCAGCTAGGGCTGCTGGTAAATGCGCTTCTATTTGTTGTAATGCTAATGCGGCAGTGATTGGAACTGCCAATAAAGGCAATTGATTAATTACATGGTTTATAAGGGTTTTTGTCTGCTGTATTTCATTTGTTGTTGATAGCATCACTGGTGAATTTGGAGGAATAGTATTGATTGATGCATCATTATATCCTTGAGATTTTAATCTAGTAGTTACTACCTCTTTTGCCGTAGGGAATGAAATTCCTGACGGATTAGGGGCATTACTAATAAAACTAGAAATAGCTGATTGTAATTCTTGACTTGCTGCCATCTTTAATTGTTTAAGGATTCAAAGTATCACCAACATGTATCATACCAGTATAAGGATCTGTAGGTAAACAATTCCATCCACCTTGAGCATTTGGTGTAACACTGCTACCGGTTGCTTTTATTTGTCCGGCCTCATTTATTGTAATAGAAGCTTGTGGATTAACTATATCAATTTCCCCAGTGGATTTCATGTTAATAGAAGATTTAGGGTTAACTAAATTAATTTCTCCCTTTGACGTAATATTTATTTTATCGTCATTAGTTATATTAATTGTAGAGCCTTTTGTTTCCAGCATTAGCCCTTTTTTTTGTGAATAAAAAATTTTAACAATTTCTATTCCATCATAAATTAGACTATGAAATCCTTCATATGAATCATTAAGTTCCGCTTTTAAGCTTTGTCCGATTTCTTGTAGTCCCTTATATTCGGGGGAATAATAGTCTCCATTATTAAATACTACTCCTACAACTGAACCCAATTGAGGTGTACTAAATCTACCACCCCCGCCATTATCCCCAAAAGAGGTATCTAGTGTTTGATATGCCCACGGGAGATCATCAACGGATAGATCGTCAAATAAGCCAAAAACATTAATCTTACAACGGCCTTTCCTTTTTGGATCATCAATATCCATCACAACACCCAAAAAATGTTGGACATCCTCAATATCAATACCAATCTCTTTACTTTTACTAGTTACCATATTAATTACTGATCTTTATTTATTATCGGATAATCCCTATTAGGCAAGCCAAGATCTTTTCCTGGGACTGTAGGATAAGCATCCTTATTTGCTCCAAAATTAGGCTCTATTTGATTAGGAGTAGAAGATATCGGATACACTCGAGAATTTATACTAGGATATGTAGAAATATTTTTTGGATAAATTTTTTCAGATGGTATATTAGTAGTAGTGGAAATATTATTATAATCATTTTCAGTGATATTAGAATAAACCCTAGATGGTAATCCAAAATCAGTACTATTATTAGAATAAACGTCCTCCTTAGGTACTATAGAATTAGTAATTCCCTGATCCTCGTATTCATTATCTGAGATATTAGGATAAACCCTTCCTGGTAATCCTAAATCAATTCCTGGATCTGTTTTATATAAATCTTCTATAGGGGGATAAACTTTTCCTATCGTATTGGTGTAATCATTCTCTTCAATATGAGGATATACTCTATCAGGAAGACCTAAATCAACCCCAGGATCTGTTTTATACAAATCTTCATTGGGTATATTATATACTCTTCCTGGTAAACCTAAATCACTTCCTGGATCATTTGGATATTCGTCAGCAACAATGCTTGGATAAACCCTATCAGGAAGACCTAAATCTGTACCCTCTACTGTAGGATAAACATCTTCTGAAGGTGTAGGATAAACCCTACTAGGCACGCCAAGATCACTTCCTGGATCATTTGGATATTCATCATCAACTATATTAGGATAAACTCTCGAAGGTAAGCCAAGATCAACACCTTCAACAGTAGGATAGGTATCTTCTGAAGGTGCAGGATAAACCCTATCCGGCACACCTAAATCGGCTCCTGGAACTGTAATATAATCATCTTCTGTAATATTTGGATAAACTCTAGAAGGTAGCCCTAGATCTGTACCCTCGACTGTAGGATAAACATCCTCTGAAGGCGCAGGATAAACCCTATCCGGCACACCAAGATCACTACCAGGGTCATTTGTATACTCGTCATCAACTATATTTGGATAAACCCTATCAGGAAGACCTAGATCAACTCCCTCGACAGTAGGATAAACATCCTCTGAAGGTGCAGGATAAACCCTATCAGGTACACCAAGAGCTGTAGCCTCATTAGAATAGTCTATATCATTAATTGTTGGATAAACTCTAGATGGTAATCCAAGGTCTGTTCCCGGGTTATTAGAATAAACATCCTCGCTAGGAGTACTATAAATCCTATTTGGTACACCAAGAGCTGCACCTTCATTAGAATAATCAACATCACTAATACTAGGATAGACCCTAGATGGTAACCCTAATGATCCGGTAGAGGAAGGATTATTTGTTATGGATTGTATTGCACCTGATACATTTCCTTGCCCAAGATTACTAATTCCTTGTGTTAGTGAGGATAAAAGACTACCCTGGTAAACATTACCTAATACTGCTTGTGATACGATAGGAGAATATTTTTGTATTACAGAAGATACTGAATTATTGATAAAATTATTTGCTAATTTAGCAAACAAATTACCATCATTATTTACGCTATAATCAGTAGCTAATGTAGATCCAGCTAAATTCCAGCTGTCTGCTATTAGTATTGGAGAAAATTGGGATTGATTTTGTAATAAATCCGATAATATGTTATATTGTAACTTCTTTTCTATTATTTTACCGACGTGAATTTTGAATCTATTATCGACAGGCTTTCTATTATCTGCATTACTTAATGTACTTGGTATATGAGCATACTCATCAAAATCAAATTCGCACTGATCTAATTGATACATGAATATGTATGGCTCCAATTTAGAAAGACTTCCATAAACACTATCCCTAGATTGCAACGGATCGCTAGCATTAGGTGGACCTGCTGGTGTGTTTAATATGCCGGATGATTGAGCAATATTCCCAACAGTTGTAGTTAGATTACTAATAGCAGAATTACCAAATGGATTTAATACATCTGTTAAATTGCTAGTTAGATGCATATTTCTTAGCTCTGTAACAATTATCCACATTCGAAATTTTCTAAGGTTTTGTGGTATTACAGATTTAAGATTTATAGTGTCATAAGTAGCCTTTCTATATAAATCTGCCATAGCAGTTACTCTTAAATCAATTGAATCCAAACAATTGAATGTTAAAATTCCACTCCTGGATATTTTTTCTTTCACAGAATCACCCGCATATGATCTGGACTGTGGTATTTTTAATAAAGAATCTAATCCTTCTACTGATTGAATAAACCAGGGGCTTTTAGCATTAATACCCTGCAATATGTTTCTAAAACCAATTAAAGCATCTGCTCTATTGGAGCTAGACTGAGCAGAAGATCCGCCGCCTGGTGCACTACCATTTTCTGCACTGGACCTCCTTTGTGTTAGATATCCTTTAGCGCTATAGAAATAAAAATTCTGGGTAACATTAGGGACTAAATTATTTTGTTTATCAGTTCCACTAATACTTACCCTGATTTGCTTAGATAATGAAAAATAATCTACACCAGCACCAATATGTGGCATGTTTATCTGATCTGCAACACAAAGTAATGGACTTATAGGTAAAAATGTTTCTTGGTCTACAGAATTACCTGGATTTAAATCAAATAATAATCTGAATCCAAGATATGTAGGATCCTCTTTCTGACCAGATGTAGTAGTTTGAAGTCCTGTGAGAAAATTATTCCTATCTTTATCCACACCAGTATTCAATAGACTATTACCTGGATTACCAGAAGCGGGAAAATTTTGTTGTAGTCCGTTTAGAAAGTCTGCCATTTTAGCTTGTTACTGGTTCAGGTACAGAAGCAACGCCGTCGTTAATGGTCCATTGTCTTTTCCCTAGCCTTAATATTGTTTTTAGTTCTCCTCCCCTAAATTCGATTGAAGTTCCTAGTATTATATATTTACCACTTAAGAATACATTTAAAACTGTTTCACCTGCATAGGATTTTTTGTCCTGCTCTACCGGACCAATTTGCCCGGCTACATCCTTAGGTGAGGTATGTACTATTCTCACTGGAACATATTGGCCCCTATAAATCCATGGTACATAGGATCCTAATTCAATATCTATGAAAATTTTATAATTCTCCAGCTTATTTATTAGATTTTGTACTGGTGCCTGATGTATGTTTTTATGTGTATTGTCAAAATATCTAACACCCGCCCATTCCTTCTTGTATTCATCCAGATAAACACTTTCGTTTGGTCTTCCTCTTAATATGATGTCATTATTTCCTAGTGTTTTAGGTGTTACTGATTCAATTGGATATTTAACATATTTTTCTCCTGGTGTTGGAACATCTAAATTTGCACTATAGAACTCAAGAAAAGTTTTATATCCATATTTATTAACAACATAGCCTGCACTATTAGAAACAGTATAGGATTTTATAAAAAATGGATATGTACCCCATTGTGGATCATTGGTTAAAAGTAACGGAAATTGTGCGTCACTAGTTTTTTGATTTGAATCTAATCCTCCTACTAAACCGTAGCTTGGTCCAATATTTGCTAAAATTGTATCACCTTCTGGGTCTGTTGAATCTTCCCCGAATAATTGTTTGTTAATATTAACAAATGTCAGATTATAATATGGATCAATCCACCAATCAAATGCATCCTCCTCTGATTTCCAAGATTTGGAAACTACAGAGTCTATAAATTCTAAATTCGGTAAATTCGGATTAATCCATGTCATCTTGTCAGCTGTATTAGACTCATTGGAAGAAAATCCCAAATTAAGGTCCTTAGCAACTTTTCTTAATGTTTCCCACGATGTCATTCCACTATAGGCTTGGCAATTATGTTGGAATATTCTTGGTATCCTTAATTGAGCTTTAACGATAAAAGTATAATAGACAGAGGATCCTTTGTAATTTTCTGGCATACCATCAATTGCCTCTGGTCCTGGACCTGTTACCTCTACTATAGTATAGTCATGTCTTATTGGTTTATATGCTTCTGAATGGGATTTTAAATAAAGACATAAGAGATCTCCATCTTTTGGATATCCAGTAAATAAAAATTGGGTTTCATAAATTTTAAATACCACTAACAATTCGGGTAAAACAGAATTCATATCTATTTTAAGATATTCAATTGCTCTAACGGTAAATGAATTAATATTGATGAATGGCATCAATGCTCCAATAGTCATTTCTTGCCTATCACTAGAAGCAGCTACCTTTTGCTTATCGTCTGCTTTATAAACATCAATAATACTCAATTCATCCAAAACTATAGTAGGTGGATCATATTGTAGTATTGCTTTTTTTTCGTTAATCATTATGAACTAAATAAATTTTTCTTAGCAATTATTGCTTTAGTATTTGCAAGTGCAGTATTATTACTATTAGCTGTTCTAGAGATACCAATACTAGCACCAAAAATTAATTTTCCATTAACAACTTGGAATTGCTGATCACTAGGACCAGCAATATTTGGTGGTAAAGGTGTTGGATTAGCAGAGGAAACATTAGTTGCATTCAAGTATGTTTGTCTTTCTGTTGATACCTGTGATATTCTACTAACTAATTGTTGTCTAAAACTAATTCTATCTTGTGTAGCTGCTGTTGTACCTCCAGCCGCTGGTGCTGCGGCAAGTAATGAGGTCATACTATTAGTAGAAGGAATTAGTAAAATATCTCCTGCATTTAATGAAAATGGATTAGATATAGAATTTAATTTCAGCAGAAGTCCCATATTATCCTGATTACCAGTATATAATTTACTAAATAAATCCGGCCTCATCTGAAATTCTGTTGGGCATACAGCTATATTAGAAAAAGAAACAGTACCTTGTGTTGGAGAACTAATAGAAGATGATGTAAGATCCACTATTTGTTGTCCATTTACTGTATTAATTGGTTTAACTGATAATACATCTATTGATAGCATTCTTTATATTTTATTATTCTCCAGTAGAAGCAAAATTGGAAACAACATTTTTTGTGTTATTAAGATTTTGAGCGTCCGGATTTTTACCTGTTGGTGTAATATAACCTTGTGTAGAGCTTGTTTCTGGGAATTGACCAAGATACATTCTACCATTACCCCTATTAAACATACTTTCATATTCTCCCCTATGCCTTGTTCTAGCATGTCTTAATTCATAAACAGCGGTCATTCCTGTTGGAAAATCATCTGGTCCTAATTGACTATCAAAGGTTATTTTAACTTGGTGACAAATTAAATTACCGATCATTGCTATTGGATTAAGGGGATTACCAACTACTAAATGCCAGTCACCTGTTGGATATCCACTTAACATTAAAGGCTCATAAAAAATATTATTTAACATATTCTCTGTTAAAAGAAGTGTTAATGATTTATATAATCTGCCTTTTTCGTCTATTTTACCAGTTTGCTTAAATTGATCAAATTCCTGCCTTAAATCCAATAATTGTTTTTGATAATCCTTTGTTTTAGCCGCTACTGCTTCAGAGTGGCTTTTTTGGATTAAATCTGCAATCCATCTAACGGGATCCGTAATATATTGCTTATATCCTTTAGGCCCACCAGGAAATGAAAACCCCATTGTATTCGGATTTTCAAGGATCTGTGGAGTTAAAAATTTGCCATAATCTGTACCTAATGCTAATAGATTTGTTAATAGATCCATAAATAGCATTCTACTATTAATATCAGATACTGAAGTAAGATCATATTTGAAGGTAACATTAAAAGAACTAGCTTTACCTGTTACACCTACCCCTCTAACATACATTTCATTAACAGTATTAATATCAACAAAGATTCTTTGACTTAGTGGATTAGACCCTTCCCTTAGATTATTATATAGATTCCTAGCATAAACCTTTTCGATATTATTAGGATCTAAAATTGCTCCACCAACAGTATTTGTTCCCTGTATGGCAGAATTTATATCAGAATTGAAGAGAGCTTTAAAAACACTACCAAATCCATTATAAAAACCAGGATCATTTTTAGTATAATTAGCAAAATCCTTTTGTCTTTTTGGTGTCCAGGTTAATCCACTTTCTATACCTATTATATCATTTAAATTATTACCAGTACCTTCACCAAAATAGCTAATAGCTTGACATATCGGAACATTAATCTGATTTTTTGCTAAATCACTTTTCGTAAAGCCGCTGAAATCTTGAGATATAACCTGACCATTTTGTGACGAAGGGTATTGTGCAGAAAGAGGAACCTTTAGATTATCGAACACAGGGGTAGGAAATCTTCTAAGTGTAATCATCCTATTATTAGGAATATTACCATATTCTTTACAGAAGATGAAGTCCTTTGGATTATAAGGTTGACCAATAAAGGGACTGTTTGGATCTAAGTAGGATCCATTAATAGTAGTAGCATTAATAATATTAAAAGCTGTAGGATTCCTACTATTATCAGGGCTTACAATCTGACTATTAGAATACTTCTCTGAACCTTTGTACGAAAATTGTGTAGATGGTCCACTAGTAGTCAGATCTGGATTATTAGTGGGATATGATGTCCCTAAAAGATAATAATTAAACAATCCACTAGGAGCACCTAGTTCACCTTCTGTAAATTCATAGAATAAACTTTTTGGTAAATTAAGATTTCCCCCCTCTGCAGGAAATCCACCATTAGGGCTATCGCCAGGAAATTGTGTAATGTATTTTCCTGCCTGTGTAGAAAGATCAAGATTAGGAGCACCTCCCCAAAGAGCTACTTGTGTTGGTTGACTATTACTGGATGATGTAGGAACATCTGCACTAATTGCGCTAAGATACATTTTGTTTGATATTTCTTATATATATTTTAGTCTCTAAAAAGGACTAAATTATATCTTAAAAGCTTCTACCACAACATTTTTAATCTTGTTTTCCGAGATTAGCTCCTTTAATGCTTTAATTTTATCTTTTGAAGGATTAGTAAAATGCAAATATACTACATCATACCTAGAGGTTAGAAAGGATTCAATTTTTTTTACCATCATTTGATTTAATATCCAATATTGGGTATTATTCAGTTCAGATGTGTTTTCAAAATTTTCCTGCACTAATTTATTCATATCAAGAAAGTAAGATTTTTCTTCTTCTATTTTGACTTTCTTAATTTCCTTATACGTTAGGTTAGTAAGGTGTATTTTCAACTCTACAGTAGTTTTATTCACTATCATTATTATCAGGTTTAACAATATCAGACCATTCTAGATCAGTAGATTGCGGTTTGTTTTCCTTCTTGTCTGCTTTTAATTGCTTGTTATGGTTTTCTTGGAGATGTGCTTGATGAATAGCTTGTCCTGCTCTAATAGTCCTTTCTAATTGTTCAGACCATTGCTTAAAAGTAGGATCCTTTTTAACTAATCCAAATTTCCGGGCCATTTCTCTCCTTTGTCTTCTTGATGGTAACATAATTATTTAGTTGAATTATTGTTTAAAAGTTTAAATTGAAAAGTCTTCAGAAAGAGACTGTGTATAATTGCATTATCACAGTCTAAGGCTTGCGATACTTTGACCAAACTGAAGTCCTCAATATTATCATTGTTTTCATTTTCTTCAGCAATTAAGCCGGTGATATTAACACTAAACGAAGGCATGCCAGAGGAGTCATAATTTGAGGATTCAATTAATCCAAGAAATTCCCATTTATCAGTTTCTTCCATACGAAATCCTGTTATCTCATTCAATCCTCTTTTAGCTGTTGAAAATATATCAGAGTCCTCGTCTGCAATATTAATCATTATTGGAATAAATGGTTCATTATCACCAATAACACCAAGTTTATCAGGATATCCATTCTCAGAAACAGTATATGGTAAAATAAGAACATATTGCATAATATGTTCTAAATTATAAGTTACTCCATCAGAAGTAAGCTTAATCTGCTTGTCCTGGTATAGTGTTTTGAGTTCTAACATTTTTTACTGGAGTTATTTTTGCTAAATATATATCCTTTATAGCTTTTTTTAAAGCATCCCTAACTACCTCGATATCAAGATCCTTTGTTACATAATCAATTATCTCGTCTTCTGCATTTTCAAAGCTAGATATTATTACATCCCATAAAGCTTTCTTAGGAAGATTTATTGTTAAATTAAGGTCAACATCTACCCAATTTTCTTTTTGTTTCTTTAAAAGAGATGCAATAGCAGATTCTTCTTTTACTATCGTGTGCAATTCACTCCTCCCAGCACGTTTTGATGTATTAGGTGCTTGTTTTGCAGGTTCAACTTTATCGAATGCGGTTTCATAAAAACCTTTTTCTACTTTTACCATATATTCATCCAATAGTGCTAATGATATACGGCTTCCATCAGTAAAAACAAGATACTGTTGTCCATTAACTTCTATAACCTCTTTATAATGGTGTACATATCCAACACTATCGCCCTTGATCCATTGGTATGAATAATTATCTAAATCGCTATGTGGATCCATATTACTATCTTTATTTGTGTTTCCCATGCCTAACATTTTTTTTATCAGATTTATCATGGCTAATCCTCCTCTATTTTACAGATATAACCCTGCCCAATTAAATTTTTAACCCAATCTAAATAATCTTTACCTACTATCCATCTTTTATCGGGCTTCTTCTTATTGACAATTTTCTCTGCTATTGCCAAATTGTCAAGAACTTTATCCGGATGCCTATAAATTTTCCATATTGTTCTTTTACCAGGACATGCTAAGTACAGATGTTTACCATATTCAGGAAGTTCAGGAAATTCTAATTCTATAGTCACATCTGGCATTATATTTACTTATATCATGATTGATCAATAAGATTTCAAGATCCCCACTTTTTAGAAAAAATATCTTGAGCTTCGTATGTAAGAGAATATAATTCCTTTTCGTTAGTAACTATTTCTTTTGTTGTTTTACCTATAATATTATTATGATGCTCTACAATAGAAGTAGTTACTATCATATGATCTATATGAAATTTTTGAAGTGTCATTGCATAATCATTATCTGAATACCAATGAATAAAATTTTCGTCCAGGTCTCCTATTATATTATATATACTCCTTTTTTGAACAATACACCAACCAGAAATATGCTGTCTAATAACATAACCTTTAATTAGTCCACTATTAATTTGTATACCATATTGAGGTTGGGTTTTTGGACAGATCGGACTGAATGAGAGGTAATTAGGATTATATTCAGAAGCCTGAAATATTTTCGATGCCCAATTCTTTTTAAAAATTAGATCATTGTTGCAAAGTGCAACAAATTCAGAAATACCTTTCTTCCTACCTAAATTTAGGTATTTATGATATCCATAAGATGTATCAGGTCTTATTGTTTCTATTGTCATATTTGGCTTATGATATCCTTCCCAATAAATGTCTGGCTGTGATTCGACTACTACAACATTAAAGTTAACATCTTCCTCTGATTCACCTAAACTTATTAAACTATTAACAGTTAATTTATGGCAATTATTATTTTTTGCATAGCTTACTATGACTACATCCATGTCTCTCATTAGTCAAATTGTTTTTTTATAATTTCAGAAATAAGATAGGCTTCATTTGCCCATTTAATTCCATCATCGATGTGTAATATGGTCTCTTTATCCGAAAGAGACTTCTCGGGGGTAGTGTGTACCTCCATAAATATACCATCACCTCCAGATACAACTGCCTGCCTCATTAAAATTCTAGAGAGGGATTTATCTGATCCATGGGTTATTCCAGTAGATTGATTTGGTTTTTGTAAACTGTGTGTAGTATCTAAAATAACAGCGCATTGGCATGAATTCTTTAATCTTGGGATGGAAGTAGAATCTACTACTAAATCATTGTAACCAAAAGTAGTACCCCTTTCTGTAACCCAAACTGCAGAAGCCCCGGAAGATAATGCCTTTTCGACACTAAAAGCCATAGCTTCTGGACTCATAAATTGCCCTTTTTTAATATTAACTATCTTCCCTGTTTTACCAGCTGCAACAATTAGATCCGTTTGTCTACATAAAAAAGCTGGTATCTGAATAACATCAACAAAATCTAATTCTAATAGATCTTCAACCGTATGTATATCAGTACAAATTTGTAGATTATATGCTATTTTAATTTTTCTAAGAATATCTATACTTTCTTTATAAGGTAATCCGGAAAAACTTTTTATACTTGTTCTATTTGCTTTTTTAAAGCTCGCTTTAAAATAGAAATTTATACCTAGGCTTAGATTATTTTTTAATCTTTTAGCGATAGACATTGTTATTTCTTCACTTTCTATTATACAGGGGCCTGCTATTAATTTCATATTTGCGTTGATTTTTTATACAAATAACCTCCATGGTGACGTTTAGAATAATCTTCTTTAGTAAATTCTATTTTTTCCATTAATCCAACTACAATTAAATCACATATAATTGACATACATGTTGTCGATGTTGTAGGTGTTAACCCTAAAGGGCATATTTCATCTACTGGTCCATAAATAATAGAATAGTCACAAAGGGACTGAATTTCTGAATCTGGGGATCCCACTAAAGCGTATATTTCTATAATTGGTTGTAGTTCTTTACAGAGATGTATGAATTCAATAACCTCTCGAGTTTTTCCAGAATTTGATATTACAATAACAATATCATTTTTATCAATCATTCCTAAATCTCCGTGCTGAGCTTCTGCAGGATGAATAAAAAAAGAAGGGGTCCCAGTAGAGCTTAATGTGGTTGCAAGAGTATGAGCAATCTGTCCAGCTTTGCCCATGCCGCAAGTAACTACCTTACCGCATCTACCAGGTATGGATAAAAGCTCGACTAATTTTTCTACTTGCTCTGTTGGGATTTTCTTAATAGCTTCTATTTCCTGATATATTAATTCCTTGAAGTTCATCTTTCATTATACAAATAATCGGATAAAAAGTTACAATTAAAAAAAATTAGCGGACAGATTTAATGCCTTGTAATACATCCATCCAATGATCACACATTTCGTGCATCATTTCTTCAAATGTATATACAGGTTCCCAATTTAATTGGCTTCTAATTTTAGTAGAATCTCCCCTTAGATATGGTAATTCTTCAGGACGAAGAAATTTAGAATTTTGAACGATATAATTTTTATAATCTAATCCTAAATAAGAAAAAACAACATCACACATTTCCCTTACACTATGGGTTTCCATAGTAGAAACTACAAAATCATCAGCAACATCATTGTTTATTATCATGTGCATTGCCCTAACGTAATCTTTGGAATGTCCCCAATCCCGATAAGAATCCATATTGCCTAATTCTAAACTAGTGGATAACCCCAATTTAATTTCACAAGCACCCTTCACAACTTTATTGGTAACAAAATTTGAACCTCTTCGCGGAGACTCATGATTAAATAAGATACCATTACATGCGTGTAAACCATATGCTCTTCTATAATGCCTAACTATATTATAGCCAAAAACCTTACTACATCCATAGGGGGATACAGGGTTCATTGGTGTTGATTCCCTTTGAAAGAGATCCGGATCAACAGATAATCCAAACATCTCAGAGGAGCTTGCTTGGTAAAATTTTGCTTTTGGTACAATTCGTTTATAAGCTTCCAAAAGATTTATTACCCCAATTGAATTAGTCTGTACAGTATATTGGGGTATATCAAAGCTAATCCGAACATGGCTTTGAGCACCTATATTATAGATTTCATCAGGCTTAACTTCCGTTAAAATTTTTTCTATTGATGTTTGATCTGTTAGATCCCCGTAATGATTAAATAGGAGGGGGCTCGATAAAATCGGCATTAAACGGGCAGATTGATTCTCTGCTGTGGAATTTCTACGAATCATTCCATGCACTTCATACCCAAGAGATAAAAGATATTGGGCAAGATAAGATCCATCCTGTCCATTTACACCAGTAATAAAAGCTTTTTTCCTCATCAATTAAACTTTTAATTTTATTCCTTTTTCTTTAAAAAATTTCATCTGTGTTAGATCAGGCCAATCATTGACAGTCCATTTAACTGGGACTGTATCTATTGCATTTTTTAATTTTTCTAATCCTATTTTTGCAGTTTCTGGTGTCATATAATAATGATATCCCATCATATCAATATCTTGATCTCTCCATAAAATATCAGGGACCCTACCATCATATGACATCTTTTTCAGAGTCTCTGCTGCTTCTGGATTATTAGTAAGAATAATTCCTCCCCTACCTAAATTCAGATGTTTTTTAAACTGAAAACTAACATTCATAAAAGTTCCTGGAATATAGCTATCTTTTTTCCACAAAACTGCTGCATCTATAACATCATCCGTTAAATAATAATAATCCTCCCAATTTTCATCCTTCCAAAAAAGATCGAGCCCTAATTTATATGCTAACATAGGAATAGATAAATAGGTTCTTTTAGGTACATAAATAGAGCTAGCGTTAGTATACCTTAAACAAAGTTCTACTCCGTGGGTACAACAATCTACAGCAATGGCATATTTAGATCCAAAAAAATTAGCTATAGATTCTTCGAAATTTTTAATGCTGTCAAATCCCATTTTATTTTATTTTTAATATTTTTTTCGTTTGCTCGATCATTGAAATTTGTAATGACTTATACTTCATCGATCTAATATAATTATCCTCTATTGCACTTGTCATTGAAAAATAAGTTTCTGGTGTTATACTGTTACAAATTTCAATAATTTCTTCCAGACTTTTTGCATATAAAATTCCATCTATATTAAAAAAATCCCCTATGTTTTCCGGACCGTAATAAATAGGAATGGTCTTAGTTTGAAAACAGTCTATAATTTTTTCCGAGAAAGCGTTTCTAATTAAATTAGTATTTTCGATTGCAAGGTGAAATTGACTATCGAAAAGAGGATTTTTACTTACGCCAAGAACTAATTTATCTTTATATTCAATATCATCTATAGGTGAATGTGTACTTAGATAGAACTTCTTTTCTGGTAAAATCTTATGCTTGGAATTAAATATATTCCATCTAACAATATATCCATCTAATAGAGGTAAATATTGGCTATTGTGCTTATTACCAAAAATTCCAGAGATACTAAATTCTTTATCCTTGAATTCATAAGGTTGACTAATCCATGTTGTAGGAGTAATAGATAGTAGAGAATTAGGGTATTGTTTTAATATATCCTCATGATAAGTGAAGATATAATCATAGCAATGCTGATATTCCTCTAGATATTGGAGCATTCTCTCCTTAAGATAATCAAATGGCTCCATTAAAGCTATGATCCTAAATTTACCATCCGGAGTAGGATCATAAGGTCCATGGTCAATGTATATTTCAACATCGGATTCATAATCAATATCGCATAGAAATGTAGACCCATTAGGAATCCAACTAGCGTTTATAGAGATTTTACTCATTCTCTAAATAGGTCTTTATATTATTGCTATCGTTACACCATTTAGAAGCATACTTTCCTTCTAAAGGTCTGGAAAACATTGGATGATAGTGCTTATCACAGCCGCTAAAGAAATAGTGATTTGCTTGAGTTAAACGGGTTTTATTTAAATCAGTAACACCCGGAACATTACATCCACCATGTAGCATATTTGATGCCCAGATTAAAGCTTGTCCTTTTTTTAATTTTACTATATATGGATTTGCTTTCTTAGCTTCCACTAGATCTATAATAAATTTTTCATATTTCTCATAATTTATTGCTTCTCCATTAGGTATATCATCAGGATGTGGTAATTTAAGATTGTGATATTCATACGTGTTCCATTTATGACTACCAGGGACTATTCTTAATGAACCATTAGTTTCATCAACATCCTCAAAAGCAACCCAAACTCCAGCCATCCATAAAAAAGGAATTGTATGAAAATGTATAATATCACTATGTAGTGGCTGATTACTTCCTTTAATAAAATTGATAGTGGAAAAAGGAAATGGTTCTTTATCATATAAAAAGGTAAGGGTCTCTAATATTTTTTTATTCATTGTTAGATTAGCAATATTTTTACTTTTCCTCCAATGCTCAAAAATCCTCTTACTTTCACTATATGTAAAATGGTCTGCATGATATTTTGTTGCTTCGTCGATTAGTGCGGATTGCATATCACTAACAATATGCAATATTTCAGAATCCTTTAATTCTAGATCTATAATTAAATATCCATCTTCGTGATATTTAATACACATCTCTTTTTGTTCTGGTGTTAGTACTGTATCATTTTCTAACAATTGGTAGAAAAAAGGAGATTCTATCCATGGTATATCCAATAAATGCTTATCCGTGAAATAATTACTCATAATTCATTAATTTTTTTCCTGATGCTAATATTCTTTCTTTTTCCCTTGCCTTAATTGGTTTAGCTGGGCTACCTCCATAAACCATCCAAGGCTCTGTATCTTTAGTAACTAAAGAATTTGCACCAATGATACATCCTTCTCCAAGGGTTACTCCAGGCAAAACACTACAATTAACTCCTAATGTAGCATACCGCTTAAATATAACAGGTTTATTAATAACAGTCCTATATTCTATAGGAACAACAGGAGAGATCAGACCTTGTATAAAATCATCGGACGCGCAAACTATCCTACTACCAGATCCAATATTTGTAAAATCCTCCATTACTAATAATGCAGGTGCTCCTCCTATAATAGAGACACTTGGCGCAATGTGAATATAATTACCCAGCTGTGCTTGTGTTGAAATATAAGTCCACGCATCGATAGCTATATGACTTCCAAGCTCAATTAATTCAGGTCTTGAGATAATTGCAAGCTCACTAATTCTTACGTCTGTTCCAATTTTTTTATACATAACTAAATAATTTATTAATAATCAATAACAATTGATCCCCAAGTCCACCCAGAGCCAATAGCGGTTAGTAATATTTTATCTCCTCTATCTATCTCCCCATTTATAATTGCTTCATGTAATGCAATTGGTATAGAAGCACCAGCTAAATTAGCATATCTGTCCATCACAGTTTTTATTTGTTCGAATGGCATTTCTAATTGCTCTGCAATTATTTTTAAGATATTGATGCTTGGTTGATGAGGTATTATCTTCTTTATATCTTTTACTGAAAGATTAGTTTCAAAAAGGACTGCACGGATTGAATTTGGTAGGGTTGAAATAGCTTGTTCCCAAACTTCTTTCCCCTTCATGATAAAGGGTCCTTCTAATGGCATGGTAAACCCTGTCATTCCTGTTCCCCCACCATTAGATTCAATTTTACTATAAATCCAACCACCATTACTTTCTCCTAAAATAACTGCTCCTGCACCATCACCAAAAAATACACAATGCTGATCATTCCAATTAGTATGAGATGAATATGATTCTGTTGCTATTATTAGTATATTATTAAAAGACTTAGAATTTATTAAGGAACTAGCTATTGACATAGCATAAACAAATCCAGAACAGACTGCATTAATATCAAAAGAGGGAATATTTCTTTCCAATTTCAATTTATTGTGTATAGTACATGCAGTCGAGGGTGAAATTTTTTCGGGACTGGAGGTTGCAACTATTATCATGTCTATATCTTCTTTATCCATTTTTGCATTTTCCAAAGCTAGTAATGCGGATCTATACCCCATTTCAGAAACTGTTTCCTCTATTGAAGAAATCCTTCTTTCCTTTATTCCTAATTTATTAAATATCCATTCATCAGTAGTATTTACTTTCTGCGCAATGTCCTCATTTGTTAGGATCTTTGATGGCAAATATGACGATGTTCCTTTTATACTAATGTTGGTGTATTTCATAATCTATAGTTTTATCCAGGATTCTGGTATAATATCAGTGTCTATATAACCAGGATCATTAGTTCCAAACCATTTTCCAGGGGTAACTACTTTTTTAACCGGATTTTTATTTAACCAAGCTCCCCACCAAGAAAAACTCGAGCTTGATATAATATTATGATCGCACATAGACATTAAAAAAAGTTCAATATAATCCTTATCCGAGATAAATACGAAATTATCCCCTTTGAAGTTAGCCCTAGCATAATCAGGGTCATCGCTAAAAACCAAATAAGTTTTTGCCTGGATAATATCCATAGCAGATTTGTACCATTCTATCGTCTTAGTATGATGTTTACTACTTTGGTCTAAAGAATAGTCCCCGCGTCGAACATGAATTGCACAAGTACCATCACCTAAAAATTGTTTATATTTTTCTATCTTCTCTAGTACAAATTCAGATGGCTCGAAAAGGTTTAATATATAATTTCTGTTAGTAAAATATTTCTCTGTCTGGAAGTAGCCATGATAAATTGTTCCATCAACAAATTTAATAGGAACAAAATGAAATGGGCAAATAATCTTATTAGTAAAGATACCCTGTGTTTCCCAATGAAAATTTTTAAAAATCTTCAAATAGTCTTGTGTTGATACATCGGATGTTGGATATACACGGGCCCTATCATTTTGAACCTTAGCTAAATGAGATTCCACATTAGGAAATACTGCCTTAGTATTATTTGCTAATGCAGTATTTTCTATTGCAGCAATAACAAACATCATATTGCCTAATCCTCCGAGTATATTACCTCCTATCATAAAAAAACCTTATCTAACTTTTGGCCCTCATATGGTCCAGTTTTATATTCATAAACAACAGTATTATCTTCTAAGATTTCATACGTATGTCCTCCATAGAGAGTAAAACTTGCATCCCCTGGATATAATATTGGTTCTGCTATAAGACTACCGTCGAGATCATAAAATTTACATTTCACGCTTCCCCTAATTACTACCCAAGATTCCTGTGCTATTTGTGCTTCATAAGACCTTTTTTTTGTTATATGCTTATGTGCAGGAAATGTTTTTCCATTTTCCATTAATAAAGTAGCACATTGTATGAAATTATCAGGAGGCACTATTTCAGTTCTTCCTGTTATTTCTGATAATCTATTAATGATATGCAGTAGTTTATTTTCTTCTACTCTTGAATATATATTTTCCATATTAATTAGTATTATTGCTTGGATAAAAAGGTCTTATAATTATTTCAGATATATTGGCATTATTTGGCAATTCTATTGCATTAATGATTTGAGTAGCTACTAATTCAGGGGTCATTCCTATATCAAATGTAGGCTTAAATTGTTTTAATAAAGATTCATTTTTTGTTTTGTCTATAAAAGGAGTATTAACTGTTCCTGGCGAGATTGTTGTTACTCTCACTTTTTTGCTAAGGTCCGCTCTAATTCCTTCGCTAATTGCTAATACTGCATGTTTTGTTGCACAATATACACCAGAATTAGGGAAAATATGATGAGATGCAACAGATCCTAAATTTATTATGTGACCATTTTCTTTAATTAAATTAGGTAAGAAAGTATGTAGTACATTTAATAGCCCTTTAATATTAACGTCTATCATGGTATTCCAATCCTCTAATTTACCATCCTGTAAATTATCAAAAATCCCAATTCCTGCATTATTTATAAGTACATCTATGCCAGTTATTTTATTTTTTACTTCCCTTTCCATTAATATAACATCCTCTATTTTAGTTATATCGGTTTTAAAATAAAAAGCATTAGGCCGATCTTTTACCAAATTAATCAAAGCCTCTTCGTTTCTCCCTGTTAAAAATACAGTGTGTCCATTAGCAGTAGCCAATTCAAAAGTTGCTTTACCAATACCACTAGTAGCACCAGTAATTAAAATTCTTTTCATCTGATATTATTTGTATGCTCGTTAAATTTTCTTTCCATCCAACTATAATCAGCAAAAGCATTATGAATATCACTATGATTACTAATTTGGACTGCTGTTATTGGATATGTGCAATAGCAAGGAAAATTTTCCTGTCCATATTCTGCTAACCAAACATCTATAATAGATATCAAGCCTTTATTAAAGTGTTCCAAATAATAATCATAAAAACTTTCGTGATATGCAATTGCATGGGTAGCAAAACCCCTTTTAAGTCTTAGGAGATTATCGTCTGCTCTTTCTAGCGGAATATGTAAATTAGTTCCTAGATAAAACAAGGACCAATCTTTCGTTTTTAATTGATTTATAGATTTTTCAATAGAATCAACATTGATAAGATCAACATCATCCTCAAATATTAATACAGATTTCCATTTATTTTCTTTTGCCTTTTTAATAATATTAATATGAGAAAGTAAACAACCATATAAGGGGATTTTAATTTTTTCCGTATCTGGCGTAAATGGTATATTACCATCATCAACTGGAATTACACCCGAAAATCTTTCAACTAAATCCAATATATTATGTTTGCCGAATAAAATATTACATCTTTCTAATCTATCTAATCTTTTATCTAGATTAATTAGGAATATTTTGTCAAAGTATTGGAATGCTTCTCTCATTGGATATTTTTTATAAAAAAACCTGATATTAGTTCTATGAATTTTAATTTGTCACCTTGACAAAAATGTGTAAATCCATCATGAAGTCTTCGTTGTTCTCCTAAATCTGGATTAGTCGATCCATTATTTCGGGGATGATTCATATGAAACATATCAATTAAGGGTTCATTACACCCATCTACACCTATTGTACATAATAATTTATCATAAAAGAAAGCATCCTCACAAGAGTAGCTATGGAAAAATTCAGCATCAAATCCTCCAACATTAAAAAAATCCTTCTTACTAATGAATATTGATCCACCAGGTGCACCAGCAGCACAATATGTAGAACCATCCTCGCCAATAATTAATTTGCCTATTGTAGTATCCTTATTAATAATAGAGGTAGTTCTTCTATCGTCCATAACAACTATTCTTCTACCTCCAAATGCTTGTATAGGTTTAGTATATGATGTCCTTTCTAAATTTTTAAATAGATTTTCAAAAAAATCCTCTTTCATCAATAGGTCAAGATCATGAAATAAATAGAATTCAGCATTGTTTGCAAACAATGCCCCAACATTCATTGCTAAACATTTATTAAAATGATCCCTCTCATTTTTTTTAATCCATATATGATTAGCTTTTCCATAACAATAATTACGATGTGCACCAATAGACCCATGCTCAACGAAAGTAATGGAATATTTTTTATCTGGATAATATTCCATTGCTTTTTGAAAATGCGATATCAAGGGTGCAGTAAAATTTTCACGCCCAAGAACTGGTATAATAATAGAAAGGTCTACTGGTTCATTATTATGAAAATAAAATTCACATCCATCCTTTATAGAATTATAATCTATTCGGTTGCTCATGTACACATGGATCAAATCCGAGAGAGTCTTTTTATGTGGATGCATTGTGATTAGATCTTTATTATTTTGGTCAGGAGGAATATTTTTTGGTGGCGGTGGTGGCGGTGGCAATGCAGCTTCCTTAATTTGGTCTACCTGCTGTTGAAGTATTTGTTTAATCCTACTAGATGCATTAATAGATTTACTGACTATCATTCTTCTATTTTTGTTAATGTATCTACTCATAATTACTACATATGTTTTAATTATATATCCCTCGTTAATTTCCCTTTTTACTAAAGATCTAATACATTTTGTGGCCTATTAGGATCCCCTAATCCTAAAGATAATGATCTTTTTACTAATTCTTTTTTATCTGTATTTCTAGCTCTTTCAAATAACCTTTCATTAACCCCCATATTAATACCATCCTTATTAAAATGGCTTAAATGTATTATAGGATAATTAATTTTAGGTAAATCTGTATCTTTATCTATTCCTAATATAGATTTAATAATTTCAACTGCAGCTTTATCTTCCCAGCCATACCTAAAAAAATCTTCAGGATATCCCCCAAATTCCTCCCAGTACCATTTTCTCTCAAAAACAAGAACTGCACCATATCCACACCCCCTTGTAAACGTTTCAAATCTAAAAACGGGATCTTTGGGTCCTCCGTTGCCATAATTATAAATAGCTGGAAAATTTCTCCCTGCCAGAAATATTTGTGTTATTGGTTCTTGATATATCCAATGATATAGATTTGCCCCGCCTGCGAAGAGAAAATTTGTATTCGATATTTCAGTAAAGTAGTTTTCTTGAAATACCATATCTGCATCCATTAATACTATTTTTTCTCCAGATGCAATTTTAGCACCAACATTACGACACCAGCTAAGATTAAATCCACGATTATATGGGTCTTTAATACCAATCCATTGGTATCCCTCTGATTTTATAGACTCCTTATAGAAAGATCCATCTAAAGATTGCTCAACTATAATAACCTCATAGTCCTTATAATTTTGATTTTCTATAGACTTTATACAATGGATAAAATTTCTTTGCCTTAATGAATCATTTCCAGCAACTGGAATGATTACTGATATTTTGCTCATATTAGATTTAATTTTTTAAATAAGGTTTGGCATTTTTGAAAATTATCTTTCATTGGTAAAGGAAGGTGACAATCAAACATTTCTTCTGTTGTATAGTTATCATTTTCTGGCCATCTAACTTTATCTAATCTGTTTCGAGCTATTTTACCATCAATCCAACCCCTCCGAAGTCCAACATACCTACTGGTTTTGTAGTGCCATTTAAGAAATTGAGCATAAAAATATTGTTGGTCTGTTCCGTGCCCATAATTAGCTTGCTTCATCTTCAGCATAAAATATTCCCAAGATGTATTTTCATTAATATCTAAGATATCATTAAATGTACTTCCCTTTCCTGCTAAATAACACATAGGAAGCATAGGTCTTCTTCGATAAAATCCATGTTCCAATACATCACTAGTATAGCTAACAAAAAAATCGTCTGGTATTTCAGGAAGATGCTCCATATAATATTTTTTACTAATTGGTAGCATGTCCAAATCTGACATTATTATAGTATCATCTGGAAATTTCGTTCCTGCCCATAATCTTATTGATTGTGCTTGATTGACAATATCCCATAAAGGATCCTCTGGGACCTGAATAACTTGTCCATATTGGGATAATTCCAAAACTCTAGAAGCTTCTCCTATAAAAAAAAGAACAGGTTCTACTCCTATTAAATCCCTCCATGCCTTGGAAACATAGGGCCAAAAATCTAAATATTTTGGATTATCATTTGCTGAAAGTATAGCTCTATTTAGTTTCATTTGGATCATTAAATTTTATTAAAAATCCATTATAAATTCTATTTTTATAGGATCTTAATGTGGATCTACTTATATCTAAAAAATTAGCTGCTTCTTTCACAGAGGAAAAATCCATAATTATATTGTCCTTTATTAATTGAACATTTATAGAATTAAGAGCTTTTTTCCCATAATTTGGATGATTCACTCCTCTTAATTGTTTTCCGTATGCCGGATGATCTTTTCCGCGCAGTCCATATAATGGACTATTCATTCCCGAATTTTTTAATCTAATTTTTTCTTTTGTATCTTCATTTCTTTGTTTTCCTTTCCATTCGGGTATTTTTGTTTTATATAATTCTTTCATGGAAAGGGATTGTTTTTCTTTAGAGTGTTGGCTTCTTTCAATTCCTTTTGTTGGATTTATATACCCGTTTTGATATTTCTTCTTCCATAATAAAGATAAATTATCTTTTTGACTCTTTGAAAATTTATAACCTAACGGACTATTAGCAGTTTTATAAATATTATATCCTATATTTCTAATATAAGGTTTTTCTAAATCTAAATAATATTGTTCCCTTTCGATTAGGATTTTTTTATTTCTATCAGTATTTTCTATCACTAAAAAAATAAAATCTTCTCTCCCGTATTTATTCCAAGCATTTTGTAAATAGCTATTGCTGTGTATATTTTTATCTAATTCATTAATATGTATATTCCATCTTTTATCTATATTAACAGCAGATCCAATATAAATTTTATTCGTGGTTTTATTAGCTATTTTATAAATTCCAGATTTAATCATAATCTATATATCTAAATAATGTTGGCAATACATATATATTCAGGAGGTAATTTTATCTACATGTTATCCTGCTTGCTTGATGGTGATAAATTATAGGAGTTACATTTGGATATAACTTTTGTGAATGTGTATCTACAAAAACATATTCGGGAGGTAAATCTTGAAATTTTAGATTCGGGTGGAGATCCAGAGCTTTCTTTAGATTATATTGTTCCCATGTTAAAGGGTTTCGTCTTTCCGCCGGAGTTTCACTATTTATCCTAATCCATTCATCTATAAGAAAAAGTATTTCGGAAGACTTTTTGAAATATATTGTTCCACTAAGAGGCTCATTCTTTCTCCATGGAAAATTTTCTAGTCTAAAGGAGATATCACAATCTATTGTGTCAAATAATACGGGATTAGATTTAAAAACAGCATCAACGTCCACATAAACGAAAGATGGAGAATCAAGATTTGTTATGGAATCTTTTATAAATTGGGCCTTGTAGTGGGTATTCTTTTCCCAAGAGCCTAACGAATCTATAAGTTCTAAATGTAGTGGTATATTAAAATCTTTGCAGGACTGTTGAAGATTTCTTGATAAGGTTTCGTAATAATCATTCTTTGTTGCGTATGCAATTACCAAATAAGGGCTCATAGATATAACAATATTTACTGGTGGGCTATTAACTTCGTTATACTTTTATCATTGTTTTTTAACAAAGTTTCAGATATTATTATATATTTCCTACGAAATCATATCTCTGGTTTTATATATAAGTAAAGATAAAAGTGACGAATGAAAGTACTTAAGAATTACTGGTTTTTACAAGACCCGATTGATGTTGAACATAAGTTCTATGTGCTGATGGATTTTTTACAGTCGGTGGAGAAGGACCTTAATGACAAAAAATACAATGAGCAGATCCAAAAGATTAGAAGGATCCACGACGACTTAAAAACCTTCAAGGATAAGAAAAATTTATCAGATCGAACCTTAGTCACAATGACACAAACTGATTTGGAGCAACTTAAAACTTTCCAAGAATTGGTTATTGACAAAGAGGATGAATTGAAAGTACTTATTGATAATTCGATAGGTATATTAGATGGATTTTTAAGTAAAATAAACCCCCTATTACAGGAGATAAATGATTCTATAAAGGTTCATTCTTACGACGAAGCCAAAACATTCAAGGATCAAGGATTTTTGGTACTGCGTATACCAAATAAAAGGAAATTTAAGATATATTCTTGGATGTTCTCTTTTGTAAAAGTCAAACAGAAAGATCAGATTGGTATATTAATAACAGAATTATTAGATCCATTGCCAAAATATAGTATTTCGGATAAAAAAATAATGAAATTTTTCCAATCTGAAATTAAAATATACAATCCTTCTTTAGATTCTTTTATATTTGCGGATTTGGATAAATCTAAAAAGGAGACCGAAGTTGGTTTTGATCTAATGAAAGAGAGGGGTATACAATTTATAGTGGAGTCCTATCAGAAATTCCTTTCCTCATAAAAATATTTTTTGCCTGTTCTAGGGTCTTCAAAAAATCCTCTTTCTCAATCCCGTATTTTTCAGGGTCAAATTCTTCAATTGATTGAACATATTCAGGTTCTATTGCAGAACCTGTTTGTGGTACAATTTTCAAATTATTTTTTGCTGGACTAAAATAAATATCATATTTTCTTTTACCAGCTTTGATATTTTCAAAACAAAGAACATATCCATCTGGATATATTGATAATTGAAAATCTGCTTTTGAGTCCAAAAAATCTTCTATTGCTTTCATTAATAGATTAAGTTCCTTAGAACGAAGATTCATGATAGAATCAATTGATCCAGCTCCTGTTAAGGATTTTATTATAATTTTAATATCATCCTTATCACTAACACTCATCTTTTTGAACAAAATTTCAAGGTCCGAGATAAAGTCGGATTTATTATAACCAATACGAGGATCATATACACAAGCATATTTGAAGGGTAGTATTTCATTAGTTTCTTGTGACCCAGCAGAAGAGGATTCGGTTAATTCAGTAAAGGTCTTTAGATGCTTCATCAATCCTATATATCAATAAAAAACTAAGTCAAAAGTACGATATATAGTTAAAAGATCAAGCCCCATGATAACTAGGTATAGTGAATTTAGTAAACCAAAAAAAACCGTGTCATTGATGGAGAAAGAAGAGTATTTCCAACATATAGATGGAATACAGGCTCATATTGATGTAATGGTATTAGAAGGAAAATCGAAGGAAGAAATAAATGAGGGCTTAGGTGAAATCTTTTCTTTTCTTGGTGGTGGTTTTAAGCAAACTTTATATCAATATGCAGCACAGTGGATGCTAAAAAAATTGGGATTACCAGCTGATGGCTGGATAATGGAATTAGCTATACAAATAGTTACAAAAATTAAATTTACTGAAATAGGCAATTATTTTGGCGACGGGTCCTGTAAATATTGGGCTCAAGCAATTCAAGAGGGTTTAGTATATTTTATGACTCAAAAAGCAGGTGATTTAATATTAGGTAGTTTAAAGATAGCACCTGGTAATGCGGATCAAAGAGGAGGTATAGCAAATACGTTGATTAAAACCATAACAAATGGAGCAGGTCAAGCATTAAATAATACTGAATTTATAACAAATCTTGAACAAACAATAGAGGGTAAAATTTGCGGTAAAGGTGCTCCTGGATTTTCTGATATTTTTAAAGGTAAAACAGCAGATCCAGGAACCCAGGAGGAATTAAAGAATCAATTACATCAAGCTTCTAAAGAAGATCCAAATATAATGGGACAGGCCAAAGGAATAGGATTATTAAGTTTTCTTGGGTTTGGAGGATCATAATAACATATATACAACATGAACCAAAAGGACGTAAAGAAAAGAGAGGTGCTAGAATTTAAAGATTTTTTAAAGGTTATAAAGGACCCATGGAATCCAAAAAATCTTAGCAAAGAGGACCGTACTGGGTTTCATACTATAAAAATACAAAGGCCTTGGGAATACATGGATTGGGTAGATCCAATCTTTAATCATACCTCTAAAATTATGTATGCAGCACCTGCAGTAACAACAGAATCAGGAACTCCTCCTGAATTAGGGGGAAACACTGAATAAAAAAGATATATAAGTAAATAAAATAACTACAAAATGGCTAAAATATTCTCATTCGACGAATTCTGCGAGGAAGTTCTACATATGGACGGAGCAGGAGAAGAAGGCGGTGAAAAAACCGATGACTACTACGGTGGCGGTGACGATACTGATACCGAAGATACAGCAGATACCGAAGATACTGATACTGAAGATACAGCAGATACCGAAGATACTGATACTGAAGATACAGCAGATACCGAAGATACTGATACTGAAGATACAGCAGATACAGAGGATAAGGGATCTAAGAAAAAGAAAAGTAAAAAAGACGATAAAGGCGGCGGCGATTTTGATTGGACTAAAGAAGAAACTGAAGAAGAGGAAGAAACTGAAGAAATTGAAGGTGATGAAGATTTCTATAGAGATGGGACAACAGCAGGTGACGAAGAAGAAGATATGATGGATGAACCTGAAGATGAAACAACCCCTGGAATAGAAAGTTTCGACGACTATTTCGCATAACAAATTAAATTTAATTGTTAAAATAACTACCCACACAATTGTGTGGGTTTTAAATTGTATGGAAAATTGAAATGGTCTTTTAATTTTCGAGATATATAATTATAATTAGTTCTAATGGAAAAATCAATTAAAGATTTCGTATTTAAAGGAAAGCCCAAGGTTAAAAAGGAAAAACCAAGCTCATTGATAGTCCTTACTACTAGATTAGGCAAAAGTGGTTCTATTGCTCCTACTGTAAAAAAACTCGTGGAGAAATGCAAAAAAAGGGGAATAAGATGTGTAGTTATTGATACACCCTATGGAGTAATAGAAAAAACGGAAAAAGGAACATATTTAATAGGTAATAAGGGAGAAGAAAAAACAGAGGTTGATGTATCTAATACTATGATACTCCCTAGGAGATCCTCTATTGAAAATACTGCGGCAGTTAAATTTTTTCAGAAATTAGAAACTATAGGATTTACTGCAATCAATTCATTAAAATCAGTTTTAATGTGTGAGGATAAATTGGAAACCTGTGAAAAATTATCAGAAAGAGGCATACCAGTACCAAAAACATCATTAATATCTAACATAAAAAGTGTAGATAGCGCAGTTGAAGAAATAGGTGGAAGATTTCCAATTATCGTTAAACTACTTAATGGTACAAAAGGCATAGGTGTTTTTCAAATAGATTCTCATCCATCCCTTATATCTTCGCTTCAAACAATTTGGAAACTTTCCCCTAATACAGAATTACTTTTACAGGAGAAGATTGAAGCTGAATACGATTTGCGTATTCACGTTTTAGGCAACCGTGACGGCAGCGACGAAGGATACAATTATGAAGTTATTGGGGCAATGAAAAGGATTAAAATTGAGGGGGATTTTAGGACCAATTTCTCTCTGGGTGGAGAAACTGAAAAAGTGGAATTAACACCAGAAGTAGAGAAGATAGCTATTAAATGTGCAAAGGCAACAGGCTGTGGTTGGTGTGGAGTAGATATCATAGTAGAGTCGGAAACTAAGAAACCCTATGTATTGGAAGTTAATGCTTCCCCTGGAACAGACGGTATAGAAAAAACCACGGATCTTCCAATAACAGATATAGTCTTGGACTTTTTATCAAATAAAAAGAACTGGAGCCATCCAACAAAAATTATAGGATTTAGAGAAATTTTTACCGTAAAGGGTGTTGGAGATTTTGTAGGAAAATCTGATACTGGTAATGGTGCTATATCTTGTTCCTTACATGCAGATTCATTTGAACAAATAGGCAAAGAAATTATATGGAGTATTGGGGATAAGGAATATAAGAATAAAATAGTTGAATACTCTCACCCGGAAATTGGGGCAGAAACAGAAAAGAGGCCAGTTATTTTACTTGATGTAGAATTCGAGGGAACTACATATACTGATGTTAAATTTTCCGTAGTTGACAGAAAAACAAAGAGTACACCCCTATTAATTAATAGGTCCTTCATGGATAGAGCAGGATTAGTGATCGATCCAAGTAGAACCTTTATAGTTACAGATAAACCTGAAGAATATGACCCAGCATCAGCTAAGGAAGGTTCAAGAGGTGGTATAATACTTTCTACCGAGTAATAGAGAGGAAATGATCAATTGCTTCCTGTCTATAATTTTCAGGATTAATTACAATTTTCTCATTTTTTAATGGATATTTTTTACGAGTTAAAATTTCATCTGGTATAAGTCCCCTAAAGGTTTCTTTGAGTACTTTTTTGTCAGTCCTCATTTCTAATGGTAAGCTAAGTGCAAAAGAAATAATTTCTAAATTAAGGAAAGGATTTCTTAATTCTAGCGTATGCGCCATTGACATTTTATCTAATCTTGGAAGATGATAATATGTTAATTCGTGAAATATATCACTTCTTTGAGAATCGTATTCATGAATTCTTCTATATCCCCCGAATAATTCATCTGCACCATCACCAGATAAAACTATTCTAGTATTAGTTCCTTTCTTAATAGCATCGAATAGCATATATTGTGGAACTACACTTCCTAAATCAACCGGGGATTCATTCCAATGTGAATAAATCTCGTCTAATTTCCTACCAAAATTTGGATCATTAGAATCCATTTTATAGTCTAAAAAATTGACTTTGATCCCCCAATAATTTTCACACATTTTCACATAATCATTATCGGGTCCATTGTTAATGGAATACCAACTCACATCAGCCCCAAGTTTTAAAAGTAATCCCCCAATAATACTGGAATCTAAACCACCACTTAATAAAATCGAGATTGGATAATCTAAACTCAGAAGTCTATTACGCGTTGAATTTTCAAGTTTTTCCCAAAGCCAATCATATACATCATCATCTGATTTAAAGATGCTAAAATCGAAACTAAACTGATAATACGGACCGAATGTTTGCTTTATCTCTGGAGTTTTTAAATCCCAAAAATGTATATAATTATTTTTAAGTTTAGTTATATTTGTAAATGGGGTACTTTCGTTTGACATATATCCCCACTTTTTAACACCCCCGATAAATTCCTGACTTATTTTGGTATTTTCATTTATAAGTCCCTTTGCTTCTGAACAAATTTCACCCAATTCATTTGTATATAGACACTTCTTTCCTAAGGGATCGGTAAAAGAAATTATAGTACCTTTTTTAGTATCTACTATACAAATTGCCCAAAATCCATCCCATGATTGGATATGCGGAGTATAGAGTGCATAAAACATTTGGGGCTCTCCTGTATAACTAGAGAAGAGGGATTTTAAATATTCTGTATCGGAATCATATTGTTTTGGATAATTAAATATTTCTCCATTGAACAAAAGATATTTCCCGTCTCCCAAGTCTATTGGTTGAATCCATTGATCCCCAACCTTGGTTTGTATTGGTAATCTATGATGTACCATGTTTAATCCATTAGGACCATCTACCTTACTATATTCAATACCTCTATGTGAAATTGAGTCAATTCTTTGCTGGGATAAATTATATCCTACTAATATTCCGCACATGTTATTCTAGTTCCAATTCTTTTAAAAAGTTAGTAAAATTATTTTCTGATATCTTATCGAAATTATTTTTGAACCTATTTACCTTATATCCCATTCCATCCATTAAATCATAAAAATGATTAAATAGATCTATTTCCTCCTGAATCCGCGAATCATCTCCATCCCATATATCCTTCTTTCTATCTTGTGGGAAAGTTCCTTCTATAGCTATAAAATAACTATCTGATAATAATCCACTTTTTATTACCCATCTTATTTGTTCCTCCGCTTCATGGAGAGAAATCCTTTTTTGGAATACTCCCCATACAGTATTGGATACTATTCCCCTATCAACAACAAAAGAAGTAGTTGATTTCATCCAACTAATAGGAAATTGATTTTTTAAAAATCCATCTCTGTTTAGTTGATGTAGCATCAATTCTTTTCCAAGTCCTAAATAATGGGTATCTGGTGATTCTCTTTGTAAATTTAATCCACTAAAAGCTTCGTTAAATTCAAACTTGAATATAGGAAAAACTTTTTGTGAATTTATTAGGAAACTTTTTCCGCTTTTACGGGCTCCCTCAATTACGATTAATGACATTTTTATTCTTTATCATTCTAGAATAATCCTGTATGTAAAGTTTCTACTAATATAACTACTTTAACAAAATTAAAACGCCTTTAATTATCTTATTCAGAACTTTTTTATTATATTTGTAATATGAAAAGAAATTCTCGATTAGTTTTCATAGTATTTTTATTCATTGTGATTGGATGGAAATTAATGTTTATGGAAAGGGTAGAACTTATAATGGGAATACCCAGAATATACTTAAAAGACCCATCATGGGTAAAATCCACAATTTATTACCCTTTCAGGAAGAAGAAAAATATAACTGCTAGTGGATATAAATTCAAAAGTAAAATTTCAGATACGACTAGAATAATAGCAATTAGTAGGAATTTACAAAAAAAATTCCCATTCCATACTAAGGTTCTGTTAGTTGGAACGGGAGCTGATGATGGTATTTATAAGGTTGAGGATTTAATGAATTCCCGCTTTAAGGATCGTATAGATATACTTGTAAATGGAACACATAAATTAATAATGTATGATTCTATAAAAATATACGAAATTAAAGAAGAGTATTTTAAATTACAACACTGATGCAAACTTCTTCTGGAATTCCCTAATCTCATCAGTATTTGTCATTTCATCGCCCAAATCTTTATCTAGATTATGTTTTTTACCTTTAGTCCAATATGGGCTATCTGCAGTTGAATATGCCATAGAAAGTAACTTAACCTGGTCTGGGGTCCATTTCATTAGGTCCCTATATAGCTGTTTGTCTCTACTTCCATCACCATAAATATCATTAACCAATTTATTCAGATAAGTAGCATATTTAGATGGTAATTTATCACTCTTAACTAAATCCACTATTTTATCTTGTGTACCATCATTCCACTTACAAACTCCTGCTTTTAGATCAAATACACCAAGCTCTTTATCAAAGGTTCTCATTACCGCTCCATTCGCATAAAATCTTGCCCCATTACCAGTAGCAATGCAAGTTGCACCTTCTTTACCATAATTTTCGTTCTTTTGAGCGCCCATTCTAACCAGCTCGTCTATTAATTCTTGTGTTTTATACCCTTCTATTGCATTATTTTTTATCTTATCTACTTCTTCTTGTGGTACTTTTTTAAGATTTGCCTGTTTTGAAATATTAGAAGCTTGCTCTGTATTAATTTCAGTTCCTTTAGAATGTTTTTTAACATCCTGTACTTCTCCCCCTCCTCCATTATCAGTACCTAAAATACTCCTAGCTGCTTTCATGTCAAACTGCTCAGATACCTTATTAAACATATCGAAAGAAAATGTTCGGGATTCCTGTATTTTTCCATCAAATGAATTAATTTTATCTACTAATTCCTGTGTTATATCAGATGAACTATCAGTCATTTTAAAACCGGCCTTTAATGCTTTAACTATCTTTTCTGTAGTTTGCCCAAATTTACCATCACCTTTAAAGCTAACGAATTTTTGGAATGTTGGATCATTTTTAAATCCATCAAAATTCCCAAATTTATCAATTACTAAATTTTGAAAATTAGCAACGTTATTATCGCTTACTCCTTTTTTTACTCCGGGTTTTATAGGGGCATCAATTTTTATTGTATTACTATTATCACTAGTTCCTTTATCTATATTCCCAGTGTTTGTTTTTATAGCCAACGCTTTTCTGTTTTGTACTGAATAATTTTCTACTTTTTGTCTAGCTGCATTTCCTTGTAGTATTAAATTAAAAGCATCTGGGCTTTTTCCTTTTATACTATTTTTACTTTCTAATTCATCTAAATCACTATTATATTGTTTCCTAAACTTATCTTCTAAAGAAACATATTCCTTCAATTTTGTTTCGTATCTTGTAATTAATCTATTAACACTTTCTATACTTTCAGGATCTGATGTTTTTAATTGATCCCTCATAGTTTTAATATCCGTTGCTAATTCTACAAAAGGTTCTTCCATCTTGTATGATGCAAAATTACTTTGGTTTGGATTAGCTACTCCAATAGCAATTTTATTACGAACTGCATCTACACGGCCCATAACATCCTCACATCCATCAATTAATTCATCAAATATTCTTTTTTTAATCCTATCAGTTGCCCTTCCCTTCCCTTCTTTTTGTTTATCCTCTGCTCTTTGTAAATCTGATTTTAATTTATCCAATGATTGGTTATCATCTTCATCCAGATCCTCTTGCTCTAATAACATAGCTTCGTATGTCTGAAAATTAGTAAAATCTCCAAAGCCAGTATTTTTAACTTCTGCAGGCTTGTCGGTCTGCTTTGGAGTCGCAGCAGCCATGTTATTTAGGTTTGATTTAAGGACATCAACTTGTGGTTTAATATATGGACCTAGATCCGGAATTTCCATTGTTAATGAGTTGGGAAATTTAGATAAAGCATCCTGATATAATTTTAGCGCCTGATCCTTCGAAGAAATAAAGTCAGCATAAAATTTGGCATCTGGGTCTGAATTAATTATAGTAGTAATAGAATCCAATCCAGTGGTAATAGCTTTTATAAATTCTTCCATCGTTTTTGCTCCTTGTAAGTCATCTAAACCAGATATTTGATTATTAGAAACAGCAGGTGAGTTAACATGATATGCAGATAAAAGAATTAATAGATTAGATGCAATTGTTTTGCAAACATAAATAGCATCCTTATTATCAATTTTAGCAGGTGGATTTTTTGGCTGATTATTTTGCTCCACTTTTTTTGTTTCATCCTTTCCTTGTACAGAAGCTTGACCTGATGTTGATGTATTAGACTGATTAGCGGGCTGTGGTTGTTGAGTAGAAGGTTTTAATGGTATTGCTGGCTTTGTTCCCTGCGCAGGGGCAGGCCCACTAGTATTTTCATCTTCATTTAGAGGCAATAGATGTGTATAATTCTTTGCTCTTTCCAGAAGCTTATCAAATGTTGGATTTGGTATAAAATCTCTACGTGACCTTATCATTGATTTATAATATTTTATTTTGTCGTTGGTGTTCTAACTAAACGGCCGATATAATCTACCTTTAGTCTCATATAGTTTTTAAAAGCCTCTAATCTATTCTCTGCAGCTTTTTTGTTCCTTTCAATTTCTTCTATTTCTACATCATATATTGGAGCATTAGCTGCATATCGGGTTTTTTCTGATGTTAGGAATTTCTTTCTAGCATTGAGTTCATTTATTAATTCTTTATACTCGTCAAGATACCTTAATCTAATAGCAAATCCATCATGCTTCCATTTAATAAGTTCCTGATCATTTCTTCCTTGTAGATATTGAAGAAAATATTCCCATTTCAAGCAATAAGGCTTATCAATTTTATAATTACCAATTTCTGAAATTTCCTCTAATTCTCCATCAGGATCATTAGTAGAACCAGAAACAATTGTAGTGTCCCCAAGAGATTTTCTTAAATTTTCTATATCAGAAAATTGTGCTTGATATGTATCTGCATATGGACCATTTTTATGTTTTTTAGCAACTTCATAAGCATAGGAAGCAATAATCTTATCTGCTTTAGCTGCCTCTCTATTATAATATTCCGATAGCTTCTTATCTTTTTTTACTATCCTCATAATATCATCCTGAAAATTACCAATTTGGCTATTTCTGGATTTCTCAAAAGCATCCAATGCCTTCTTATTTATAAGGGCTTTTTGTTTTAATAAGGGACTAACCCCAGGAGACTTTACCTTTCTTCTTGAATCTAATGACTGCGACATATAAATATTATAGCTCAATTCATTAGTCTTATCAATAAAATCCTTCTCAACCTTAATCATTTTATTGATAATAGTTTTTATCTTTGTGGAATTACTCGTCATCATAGACTTAACTCCATCCGATATTGTATCAAGTAAATTCTCGTTGATGAATTTTTTATATTTCAGTAATTTTTTATTCATTGCTTACGGTCGCTACTTTTTTTGGTACTGGTTTCTTTTTCTTTTTCTTCTTTATAATCCCTTGGTAAACTGGAAATTTATAATCAATAAGTTCTTTTTTTATACCCTCTAACTGTTCAGCGTAATATTTAACAGCATCTTTTAGTTGATCTGTACTTCCATCGGGAGCTAAAGAATTTACTCCATTAATTTTTAATTCTATTCTTCTTATAGCAGTACCCTTTTTAGCAATAAATGACGATTCTTTTCTAGAATATTCAGATTTGGAATTTGATGGATTCATTTCCTCGTGATTTATCATCTCATAGATATTATTTTTATATTTAGTAGAGAGAACATAAGCATCCTTCATTTTAGTTTCAGCATCTCTAAATATGGCAGATTTCCATTCTGGGCCTGGATCATATTTAGATATTTTGTTTTGTATTTGTTGGACCTGATTTTGGACTTCTTCAGCTTCTTTCTTCGCTTCTTCTGGGGTACCAAAAATATCAGCAACCTTTTGTTGTATATTAGTATCTGTTTGGTATTTGGTTAATTGATATTTATTATCCGCCCTTTTCTTTTTAGCTTCTGCTGAATCCCTTGACCTCTTAAGATTATAATAATCAGCCTTTCTACTATTATCCTTTGTTATAATATCTACCTCTTTTTCTAAATCATCCATAATAGTATTATAGGATTTAATTAAACCTCTCATTTGTGATTCTAATTCCTGAAGTCTAAGTTGAACTGGCCCCATTCTACTCTTATCTTGAGCTCTAAATTTTAGGTGAACGAGCTCTCTAAATAGTTGGATATATTCAGTTTCGATTTTATTCTCTCTATCAACAAACTTATTTTCAGTATCATCCATTTTTTGAAGAATAGAATCTAATTTAGAAATATCTCCACCTAAATGCTTTGAAAGAGAATTTAATATTTTAGAGCCAAGACCTTCTTTAACTGCTTGTACTGATTCTAATAAATTATATGTTGTTGAGCTTGTGTATTTTGTATTTCTGAGATATTCTGCAGCTAATTCTACATCTCCATAACACTCTATAAGAGCTATTTTACAATCCTCGTAAGATTTCAGATTATTTATGAATTTCATTCGAACTATGTTTTTATATATATCTCTTTTTTAATAGAGGATACTCTTTACAAAAGAAAAGTCCTAGATTGCTCTAGGACTTTTTAATTATGAACTAATCGAGATTACGATTAAACAATACCAGCTGCTGGCATAGTAACGTAGAATGTAAAGTACATAGTCTGAGGATGGTGACCAGCTTCAACTAATGCGTACCTAGATTTTACCGCGATTTTTGGTGACATTGTACCTTCAGAGATTGTCTGAATTGATTCTGCCATCATATAAGGCATAAACTTCATACCTGGTTCGTCATCGCCGCCTTTTCTTCCTACTAATACCCTAGTGTCTGAGTATTTCATATTCTGATCAACATATACTGTCATACCAGCGATAGCACCTACAGGGTAAAGTGTACCATTGTTTTGAGTAAGTGTGTTAGAGAACGGTGCAAATGTAAACTGACTGATGTCCTGTAGTGCAGAAGCAATCTGTGAGTTACAAACTACAAAGTTAGCTGGTCCTCTCCTACCTCTGTTAGCAACTACGTTAGCAGCAGCTAATAGCCTAGAGAATAATCTCCTCTGAACGGTAGATTGGTTTTCGTAACCACCTGTTGCGATTTGTCCAGGGGTTGAAAGGGTAATAAGACCTTCAGCTTTACCAACAAAGCTAGCAGTAGAACCGCTACCTGCACCAATACCAAGGTTGATGTTCATATTCTGTCCTTCTACAGTGTAGAATTCGTAGTGATTAGACCAACCAAGAGCAAATGCCCTAGAAAGGATGTGCTTATTAATAGCCTGAGATACTTCGTTAACAAGAGAGTTTTCGATCATAGAAACTACGTCGATACCGAACTGCTTGTTAAGATCTTGTATCTGTTCAGTGGTAACACCTGCAGCTATCTGGAATGTTCCAGCTTCAACGAATTTAGTGAAGGTGTTAAGCGCCATCTGTTTGAAGTATGTGCTTTCTCCAACTCCCCTAGCCATTGGATCGTATACCTGAGTTCCGTCAACATAAGGTCCTACCCAGTTATTAGTATTACTAGAACCAGCTCCTGTGAAACCTTGTATGTGATCTTCAAGTGCTTTAACTAATACAGCTGAACCAGCAGTTGAATCAACAGGAGTAGCAGAAGTAACAGTTAATGTAGTACCAGAGAAGGTAGCAGAATAAACGTCTGCAGTACCAGTAGATGGAACACATGCATTAATAGATTGGTTTGCAGTAATACCCTGTACTCTAAAGATAGGGAAACCATCAATACGAGAATTACCAACAAACTGTGCATAAATTACAGGGGTACCAGTAGAAGTAAGGTTATAAGTAGTAGCAGAAAGGTTAACACCAATTGCATATACATTACCTACAACTAAGTTAGTAGCAGGAGATGCAGTACTCGTAGGAACCTTAACCAAATCTGGAGAGTTATCAGTGTTGTTAGTAGCAACATCGGTAGATACACCACCTAATTTACCACCAGCATATACATAATCTAAATAGCTAAGTACGCCTGTAGGTCCTTGCATAGGTATAACTGGTACGATATCAAAACCGACAGTCTTTGCAGCTACCTGAATAGCAAGGGGAAGTAAGGATGGGAATTTATCACCAGATCCAAGACCAGAACCTGAATAAGAACCGCCAGCATAGAATGCAGCAGGACCACCAACACCACCAGCAGCAGTACCACCATAAAGGTTACCAGCAGGAGCAATATTACCCATACCGTTCATTACACCTAGGGAGTTATACGCACCGGCAGACTCATTTAATGAGTGGTAGTGGCAATATGTAGACAACCAGTCGATTTTAGACCTATCTGTTATACCAGTTTTACTCTCGATAATGGGTGCCCATGTATCGTAGATTTCGTGATGATTAATAAGATTCATTTTATATGAATTATTTTATTTATTTTTACTTTCTAAACCTAAGATCAAGTTGTGCAGCTATATTGCTGATATAATCAGAATTATAACCTTTACCATTTTGACCAGAGATTAATTTTTTACTTTCGTCTAACTGCTGAACATTCTTAGCTGATACTTTAATTCCTCTTGATTTCCAGAAGTGATTTATTTGGTATGGTGTATCAAGCCTATAAGACTTACTTTGTGCAATAATTGAAGCTCTTTGACCTTCATTCATTGTTTCCCATGCTCCCTTAAATTCTTCTGGCATCATATCAAGGAATTTTTCACCTGATCTTGCCTGCTCTGTTAGAGCGTTGCCCATGATATCAATTACTTCTTTTTCGGATGAATAATTGTTCTCATTAAGCGCTTTTGTCACCTTTTGTTTTTCGGCTTCGTTTAGAGATAAAAATCCAGTCTTAACGTCGTTATTCACTAACTTTAAGAAACTATATTTTTTCTCGTTTATTATCTCATCTGTCTTTTGTTTATTAACAGATTCTATTAGAGTATCTATCTTAGAAGAAATTCCTTCGTAGTTTCCAGAAAATCCTGAGATTCTCTTATTTTCGGAAATAGCTTGAGTTATCTCTTTTGTTAAATTTTTGTTTCCTTTTATATTGTTCATTGATTCTGCTAATGCCTCAGCATAACCAATATTATTTCCTAATTTTTCTGATAAGTAATCGGAAAATTGAATGCTCTTATGTAGATTCTCTGCAAGATAGTCAGAAAATGCTAAGCCTTGATTAACTTTTTCACCAATACTTTCAGAATATCTAATACCTCTATCTAAATTTAATGCTAAATACTCGCCATAAGAAATACTCCTATCCAAATTCTCTGCAAGATAGTTTTGATAAGAAATAACTTTGTTCATACTTTCGGTAAGGTAGTCACCATAAGTTATATTTTTATCCAAATTCTCTGCAAGATATTCACTATATCTAATATTCTTATCTACATTTTCCGCAATATATTCAGTATAAGCTACTGCTTGCCTGATTTTTTCTTCCAATGTAACAAATTTAGCTACACTATTATCTACGTTTTCCGCAATATACTCTGCGTAAGAAATGTTGTTATCAAGGTGTTCAGCCAAGTACTTAGCATATGCTATTACTCTTTGTAGACTTTCATCCATTTGCCTATTTTCAGTAACTGTACCTTCTAGGTGTTCTGAAAGATATTCGCTATATTTAATAGATGCTTCTAAATTTTCTGCAAGATAGTCACAATATTTTTCCAACTTAGAAATTCTTTCTTCTGAAGTCATACTAGATTTTTCGGTCTTATCTGCCTTAGCTTTTTCGTTAATCTTAACTGGTACCTTAGTAGTCTTTAAAGAAGAAAGGGAAGCTTTAAGAGCTGACATTTCCTTTTGAAGTAATTTGGTATATTCATTAAGTTCTTCCGCAGTAACAAAATTTTCCATGCTCGATTGCTTATTTGTAATATTTTCTTTCTTGGATAGCAATTTTGCTATTTTCTCCTGATCCTTGATTCTATATATCCTAATATTAGAATCATTCTTCAGCCCAAAATTCTCATTTATTACAGAAAGTCCATTAATAATGGAATCTTTCTTATTTTTTTCATTTAAACCCGATCCAAAACTTTCATAAACCCTACCCAATTGAGCAGTTTCAAATCCTGGATCTGCTACTAGATCATAGGTAAAAATTCTTTTAATCTCTACCCTCTTATTAGCGCCTACTACACCTGCAGCTCTAGAAGAAATGGAAATTGGTATTCCTGCTTCTACTAGAGACCTAGCAATTTGGCCTGCTGGAGTATCTAAAAGTTTAACCTTAATTCTAACAGTCCTATCCTCCTTATTATAAACAAGTTTTTCAATAACATGAGATAGATTCTTTAAAGAAACATCAAATTCCTTAGGATGATCTAATTCACCACAAAGCCTTCTTTGGTTAATCTTTTCGTTTAAATATTCTAGGTGAGGAAGATATTCACTTTCCTCATAGATCCTTTGATTCGAATTTTCCTTACCAAAAACTGCAGCAACACCTTCTAAGTAGATGTCATTGGAGTTTTGGCTTCTCTCTGTTTTTAAATTAGAAAGGGATCTTTCCAATATTAAAACGTAATCCTGGTTTTGGGCCATTAGTTTTTGATATTATTAAATGTATATATCTCTTTTCCTGTGTCTATTTTACGAGAGTGCTTATTTCTCTTCGTCGGTATTAGTTTTTGATGCCTGTACAGTAGATTTAGTATCTCCTCCTTCCATTTCATCTGAAGGATTTTCAATCTCCTGTATTTTTTTAGGGTCCATTGTAGCTAAATATTTAGAGAAGTTTGATTCATTTCCATCTAATGCTTTAGTAGCATCCTGTATTAAATTTTTGGCATCCTCTGGCGATGTTTCTGTCGCAGGCTCCTTTCTTTGTTTAAAATTTGGGAATGCTTTTATATCTCTTACCATACTAGTTCCCCAATTGAATACTTCAGTAGAAAGATCCTCATCTTTCTCTTGGCTATGATATTTGTTTTTAATATAGCTCCAAGCAGAAATTGCTTTACCATTATCAACTGTATATGCTCCTTTAATATAGCAAAGAGATTGCATAATAGCTTGAATATCTTCTCTACTAACAAATCCATCTAAAGTATGAACTAATCCTAATGCCATTACATCGCAAAATCTTTTATCTAAAAATCCGCTTTTAATAGAAATGTTAGTTAATTTTCTTCCACCCCATAACTCATGTGCTCCTAATCCAGCTGCACCAGCACCAACAACTAATACTGTACCTGCCCCTGCACTAGCTGCTATAATAGCAGCTGAACCAGCTACTATTGCGCTCTTTTCTAAAAAATGCCCTACACTTTCATCATAGGCAATACCATAAGTACCATCTGGCATTGGCTTAAATCTTTTAATAGAATCATCAGCACCTGTAGATTTTACTGGTGAACTTGGTCCATTAGATCCAGTAGGTGGTACTGATCCAGTACCTGTACCTGTTCCTCCTGCTACTTTATTACCACTGCCAGAAATTAATTTAATTCTATCTGATACTTTCTTACAAATTAAATCTACGTCAGATATATTTTTTTGTTCCTGCTCTAATATTTTTTTGCTTTTATCAAATATTTTACCAAAATCCTCAAATTTTAAAGTTTCTTCTTTCTTTGCAGCTTCCACCTCAAATATTTTAGTTGATAATATAGATTTAACATTTTCTGATACTTTAGCTCCGGTATCAAGTTTCATGATACCATCATACATTTCTTGCGTCAATACAGAGCTAGAAAATTTATCATTCTTTGATATTACACTATATGCACAATTAACTACCATTGAAGTAAATTTACCATATTTACCATCTACTCCGCCATGCTTTGTTAACTGATCATTAATGCAAGGGATACCCATTAAATGGGTCTGCAATTTTTTAACTATATCACAAACATGTAATGATATAGCAATAGGGAATTTACAATTTCCCGGATTAATGTTGTTTTGGTCTTTTCCTGATGTATTTACTCCTGTATTGGATATTGGACCAGCTGAACTTTTAGGCGCTGGTATTGGAGGAGGTACTGGAACTTTAGTGATTGTTTGTTTGATCTTATTTAAAATATCTCTTTGCCTTTTTATTTCATCTATAAGATTTTCGCAAGCAATCCGAAAATCCCTGCCTTTCATAGCACCTCCGATGGTATTTATTTTCCCATTAATAATAAAGCCCTTCCTTTTTTTATCAACCTGTAATTGTTGTGCACTTGCTAAGAATTCTTTGGCCTTTGGTAAAATTGCTTGTACCTGTTGGTCTGCGCCAACTTTAGGGTCTAATAAAGGAGGTGTAGTTTCAGAGCTAAAAGTTGTAGCCATGTCCATTACATGGTTTGCTAATGCTATGTACCATTTATTACTTGGTGTATCGTCACCGGAATCATCATCATCATCATCATCATCATCATCATCAGATTGGGATGATCCTTTAGAATCTTCCAAAAACCCATGATCTTCTCTTAATAAAGCTTCAGCAACAGCTTTTACTTGTTCTACTTGACTATATCTATTTTTACATGAACTAACCAGTTCATCTAATTTTTTCTTAATATCACCAAACTTATTATTGATATCTGGTATTTTCATTAATATATCAAAAACTCCAGCAAAATAATCATTCACAGCTTTTTTAGAATTGTCATCAGGGAAAGTAATTTTAGCTATGATATTAGCTATATCTTTCCTTATATCATCTAAACTAGAACATCCCTGTAATTCCTTAGTTATAGAATCAAATCCCTCCGAACTATCATTGTCTAGATTATAAATAACAATAAGGCTATTCAAATATGCAAATAATTGGGTTATTGTAGAAATGGGATCTATTGTATTGGTATCAGTAGTAGGTTTTTGGTTATCCTGCATCTGTTCGTAGATAAGATTGTATCCATTATAGAGGTTTTTTGGCATCTTGATATATTTTATTTGAGCTCAATGAGTTCATTTTTATATATATCTAAGATAAAATGGATTAATCCTTTACAATATTGCACAAAAAAGGCCTTCTGTTCACAGAAGGCCTTAACATAACAAATAGTAGCTTTTAATAATTTAATCTTGTTGCACTTTCGGATTTAAACCGCCTTAGTTCAGCAGTTAGCCATAAAAAATTAGGAGATATATCTATATCTGGAGATTTAGTAGTAACAGTGAATAATATATGGGCCTCCTGAATATAGATCTTATAATAATTTGGTTTTAAAATAAAAAACAGGTTATCACTAGTCCTATCATATGATTCTCCATTAAATATTTCTTTTAATGGAGTACCATTGTTAAATAACTCGGAAAAAAGAATAAAGTCCGGGGCCTTACCTGTCATCAAAATAGAATCTTCGTTAACGATCTTCCTTTGCATGAAATCCTGATAATCCGCCAATTTTATTTGAGCATGTCCGAATAAAAAATTCGAGGCAAGGAAAATAGTGAGTATAATTTTTTTCATAGTGTAGTTTTAGAAGCTAAGTTTATGAAAACATTCAACAACAGCTTTCACATCCTTTTCACAATATATTTTAATTTTTTCTATGGATCCTTTATAAAAAGCTTCGTGAACTTGGGACCCCTCCATATCTCCTTTAGGAGATTCTACTCCTAGAACAGTACACATTAAATCGAGAGAAGTATGAGCTTGGCCATATGCTCCAAAACTAAAAGTATCTGTTATATCAAGTGTTGTCATTTCCCAAGGCTTCTTATTGTAGAAGTTAATTAATTCAGGAGGCTGTATATGATTAATAACCATTCTTTTACCTAGAAATGGGATATCAAAGTTTTTAATTGTATGTCCTGCTAGCCTCAAATTTTGAGAAGCGGCATTACCAAAAATAATTCTGGTTTTTTTCAGGATATCCGTTTCATCTCCGATTAAACTGGTTATGTTTAAATTTTCCTTATTGTATGCTCCAATAGAAACACAAACAATCTTAGCAAATTCTGGATGAAGCGAAGATTTTTCTAACCAGAGCTGGGAATCAGTTGGTTCAAATAATTGTGCGGGTGAATTTTGTCTTAGCCACTTACATCTTTTTGACCAAAGTTCTGCTAACTTCGGATTTTTTGACACTAATTCCTCGAATGTTGCATATAGCCCCACAGATTCAACATCGAAGAATAGGCTCTTCAATAAAACTTCTTTTGGTATCATAAATTAATTTTTACTTGATTAGAATCCTTTACCTTTGTACATTGCATTAGAGAATCGAGCAGCTACTGCCCAATCATATTCATCCAATACATATTCATTAAATTCACCCTGAGAAAGCTCAACCTCGTCTTTTATCTCCCATTCAAAGGTTTGGATAATTTTATCGTATTCTGTTTCACGATTAACAGGAGTGGTAAGTTGTATTCGAATATCCAATTCACCCTTATCCAGCCTTTTCTTTTGCTCTGCTAATTGTTTTTTAGCCTCCGCACGATAGGCAGCTTCTGCTTCAAGATAATCTGCTTTATGTTTTTCTTTGTTTTCCCTAATTTTAGCAATTAGTTCTGATTTCTTTACATTAATAATGCGGGAATTAGTGTTACCTCTCATTTGTAAATATTTAGTTGTTATAACTTCTTATATTTACAAATGTAATGAAAAGTTTTTGAATAAAAAAATAAAGTTTAAACTATTTTTAATGATTATTTAGGATCTGGTAATTTATTATCAAAAACAATATCTAATTGTAATCCAAAGGGAGAAGTTTCTCCAGAAATATCAGGAGCTTCTGTTCCATCTGGTAAATAAATAAATACTGGATTTACTTTCCTATTCCATGTAGAAGCAGCAAGAAATAACGATTCATTAAGTGTTAGATTGCCTTGGTTTGTTGGGTATGAGATTGATCTAAAAACTATTGGTATCCTTAATTTGTAAAAAATACCAGGAAGTAGATCCTTTACTGAAAAAAGGCTTGGCTTATCATCATTAATAACTGCTATCCTAGAAATTTCATCTGCTGTAAAATTACTTTCCAGTACTGAGCAAAAAACCTCCATTGTAGTTTTCCTATCACCCTTTGCTCCCCCAATATGAACTATTACTGGAGATTCTTGATCTATATCAGTAATACGTTGAGAAAAAGAGATACATTTTTTTAATTCGTCAATAGCTATAACTACATCTTCAGGGGTATCTGAGGTCAATGATTTTTTAGATTTAATATAAAAACCAACACGAGTGTCTTTATCTGAGATTAGTTTTTTAAGAGAACCAATATCAGGATAATTAGAGAAATCCAAAATAGAGAAATCCTCCTCCATTAATTCAAATATAAAACATCTATACCCTAAAGATTTTCCTTCCTTTATTTTTTGGTAACAAAAATCAGAAAAATTAATCATAAAGCTTCCGCTCTTTTTCCCTTTTGGAGAAAAGGGAAATCTTAATGTTATTCCATTTCTAATATTTTCTTTAATCATATCTAAAAATTATTAAAATCCTCGTGACTCATATAAGGCCAGCTAGTTACTCTACTAATATTAGAAAGATTTGCTACCTTTACTCCCTTAGATAATAGGGCGGCAGCTAATTTTCTATATTCTTCATTAACAGCGTCATATCTGGAAGTTAAAAGATGATCCCCAGTCTTATCAAAAAAATGGTCTGGCGTTAAATCAATTCCTATTAATCCGATCTTTGTTGCCCCCAATTGATATGCTATTATCACTGCCATATAAGGCGAATTTGTTGTGTAATCAATTTCCCCAATGTTATCTATTCCAGCTCCGTCGCGTGTGCCTAGATCAAAGTAAACAGTTGCTTCGTGCTTCACCGGTGAAAGATTTCTAAGATGTGTAAAAAAATATTCGGATGTATGGTTTTGTACCCATTCAAACCTACCCCTTTTAAATGTATGAGGTTCATTTACACAAATTAGATATTTTGTCTGTAGTTTACGATTTATATCATTTACTCCAAAGAGAATGCTTTTGCCGTCGGGTGTAAAGTTATTTATGGAGGTACCACATCCACAAATAATAAAGGTCTTATCTTTTTCAGAGCCAACTAAACTTTTATACCTGCCTAGATCATTATGTTCCATTTTACTTTTAAATAATGCGTTAGATTTAATAGGTACCTGCTTTTGTGGGAGCTTTCCTGAAACCCCTAATGTTCTTCGTAAACGATTTATCATTTTAAAATACCATCAATGGTTTTTTGGTTTGTATCTAAGCTCTCCCCATATGAGCATTTATGCCTACCTAGAAAATTTGATACTATTATTTTATAGGGTGAAATGTAGCCTTTGTTTCTTAATAATCTTGCAGCAACAAGATCACAGATAACTTCTATGTTGTCTGTGATCTTGTCCTTTATCATATTGTGTGCAGACTCATGAGCTTCTATAGTAATTAAATGATCGTCGGTTAAGCTTTGGAAATCTGGATTTGTTGAATCAATATAGATGGTTCTTGTTTTAGTATCCATATAAGCAATTCCCAACTTTTTGAAATTTTCCTGATGTATCTGTGCATGTGGGTCATCATGGGAAACTACGGAAATTGTTAATGAATTATCTAATATCCCCTTTCTTGTCGAAGTTTTACCATTATTTGTTAGTAATATGTCATTTTTATGAATTTTTGATTCTAATTTACCCCACACTAATCCTCCATGATTATATTTCATATTCAATGCCATTTTCTCCTTATTAGTATCAACTGTTGTTCCCCTAGAAGCATTCCAAAATCCTGCTCTTTGTACTAGCTCCATAGAAGATGGTATTATGGGGAATACCTTGTTAGTTTTATCACTCTTTAGTTTAAAGTGATATTCAGTAGCATCCTCATTTCTGATCATCGAAATAACCCTACCCTGAACAGAAATTTCAGATCCCTTAATTTTAGCTTTAACTAAATCCCCGATGGTAAATTCCTGCCCTTTTATATACTGGGATGGAATTACATCACGTCCTTTAGAAATAGAAAGATCGTCATAAGGCTTATATTGGACCTTAAAAATACCATTAGATGAATTATATCCATCCCCCGAAAATGATTGAGCAAAA